>ERZ802821.401-NODE-401-length-24639-cov-11.7628_pt1 | contig 24639 bp, 25 predicted proteins | sample MGYA00345648_ERZ802821 | MGnify/ENA primary metagenome ERZ802821 (study PRJEB30503, sample SAMEA104212357) | marine metagenome | biome: Westerlies Biome; feature: [SRF] surface water layer (ENVO:00010504) within the epipelagic zone...; material: water... | reverse complement strand
CAGATTTTAGTGTAATTGAGTTATTATCAATTACAGAATTATATAAAGTTTCACCTTTAGGGGTAGTGGCAGCAGTGCTTACTGGGCTTGCTCATGGAGCATTATGGGGAATCGGTACTATTTATGGAATTACCAGCGGATTGACAGTTCAACAAGTATCCATATTTATGTTTACTTTTATTATTGGCGGTGCGATCAACCAATATCTTGTTGGATACCTCTCAGATAAATACGATAGAAGAACTATTATAGTAATTGTATCATTGTTAGCAGGACTGTTGGCTGTACTCGCAGTAATTTTTGGGAACAGTTTTTTCTTTTTAATATCTATCACTTTTATTTTTGGTGGGTTGACTGTCCCTCTTTATCCACTTGCTATTGCTCATACTAATGACTTTCTTTCTAAAAAAGAAATGGTTGCCGCAAGCTCAGGTCTTCAGCTAGCAGGCGGTATCGGCCTTACGCTTGGACCAATTCTAGCTGGGTTGGCCATTGACTTAATAGGAGCAAATGGTTTTTGGATTTATCTATTTCTAACTCATTCTAGCTTAGGTTTATTTGGTCTATACAGAATGTCAGTTCGAACAGCCGTACCACTTGATGAGCAAGGCAATACTGTGTTAATGAGTAGTCGTGCAGCCCCTACTTCCATGGAGCTTTATCCTGACGCAGAAGAATACCTTGAAGATTAATTATTGATGATAATTAGTATTTTTTTATTTTAATCTTATTGTAGTATTCGTTTATGGAAATTCTAAGGACACCAGAGGAATGCTTCAATAATCTAGAAGATTATAATTTTAACGAAAATTACATTACGATTACAATAGCTGATAATCTTAGTGCTAGAATGCACTATGTTGATGTGAACAGTGATAGTGATGAAACAATATTGCTTCTTCATGGTGAGCCAACATGGTCATATCTTTACAGAAAAATGATTCCCATTTTGGAAAAAAGTGGAAAACGTATAATTGCACCTGATTTAATTGGTTTTGGTAAATCAGATAAGATTAAAGAAAAGGAGGAATATACTTACGAAAGACATGTAGTGTGGACATCTGAAATTATCAGTCAGTTAGGCTTAAAAAATATAACTCTTTTTGCCCAAGATTGGGGAGGACTTATCGGTTTAAGAATGGTTGCCAATCATCCCGAATTATTTGATGGACTCGTTCTATCAAATACGTGGCTTCCCATTGGTAAAGGATCTTCAGAGGGGTTTGATGCTTGGAAAAAATATAGTCAGACTGTAGAAAAATTTAATTCTGGAAGAATTGTGTATGGAGGCACAGTCAACAAAATATCTGATAAAGCAGTTGAGGCCTACAATGCTCCCTTTCCAGGAGAGGATTACTTGGCGTGCGCAAGACAATTCCCAACTCTTGTGCCCATGGATCCAGATGCTCCAAGTGTTCCTGAAAATATAGAGGCTTGGAAAATTTTGAAAGAATTCAATAAGCCAACAGTAACAATATTCGGAACTGAAGATAAGGTCTCTGCTGGTGGTGAGAAAATATTTCAAAAATTAATCCCAGGTTGTGAAGGAATGAATCATAAATTAATTCATGGTGGTCATTTTATACAAGAAGATCAGCCAGAAGAGTTAGCTGAAGCTATAATTAATCTTTATAAGTAATTTACTTTTTAGAAACAAACGTCACCCATTCATCAATGTTTCTTCTCTTGGTCTGATAATTATTTATTGGCGCAGATATTTCTTTATATCCAATTGCCATACCACAGAACAACATAAGATCAGCTTCAGCATTGACAAACTCTGAAACTAATTTTTGCTTTAACGACCACGACTCTTGAGCGCACGTATCGATACCCTCCTCTTGCGCTAATAACATAAATGTTTGTAAAAACATGCCTAAATCTGACCATTGAGGTTGATTCATCTGACGATCTATAAAGCAAAAAAGCGCCGCAGGAGCTCCAAAAAAGTTAAAATTTTCAAGCATCTGATTATATCTTGCTTCTTTGTCTTCGCGTTCAATGCCTATTGAGCCGTAAAGCTGTTCACCCACCTCAAATCTTGATGTCCTGTATGGCTCCTTAAGCTTTGATGGATAGATCGGGTACTCAGGATGATCTGTGCCTTTCCAATCTTTTTGAAAAGAAAGAAAGTCATTCATTGTTTGCCCATTTAGAATATAAATCTTCCAAGGCTGTAAGTTACCTCCGGACGGTGATCGGCCTGACTTTTCTAAAATTCTTATAATTATTTCATCATTTACGGGCTTATCAATAAATGATCTTATCGATTTTCGATTTTCAACAGCCTCAGAGACACTAATCATACTTTAATTTTTACTCGCTTACGTTCCTGAATTTTTTTTTTATTCTGAATTTTATGTGGTTTATATTTTGTAGTCCTCAACTCTCTTGCTATTGGATTGCTTTTGAGTCTTCTTTTTTCAACCATACCTAGGATAGTATACTACCCCCATCCACCATTATTGTCTGTCCAGTAACAAATTTACTATGATCACTGGCCAAATATAAAATTGTCCCATAAATATCATCTACTTCTAGTGTTTTTTGAAGTATTTGCCCTTTTGAAATAACTTCAAATCCTCTTTCAGCTTTTTCTCCTAAGAACTCTTTTGCTGATTCTGTCTTTACCATAGAAGGAGCAACTGCATTCACTCGAATGTTGTCTTTACCCATTTCCCTTGCCATTACACGAGTAAGTCCGATTACCGCTGCTTTTGAAGTTGCATAGTCTGCAGCATAGGGCATTCCGTATTTTGCAGCTAGTGAGGCTATATTGATTATTGATCCATTTTTATTTTCTCTCATAACTGGAGAAACTGCACGGCAACAATTCCATAAGCCTTTCACATTTACATTCATGGCTCTATCCCATTGTTCAGGATCAATATCTTCAAACCTAGAGCTTTTAAGCGCTCCATATAATGCTGCATTATTGACAAGAACATCAACTTTCCCAAATTTTTCAACAGCACTACTGACTAGATTGCCACACGAATCAAATTCTGTAACGTCCAGATTAAGGCTAAGGTAATCATTTGTTATTTCTGACACTTTCGCTTCAGTTTCACTGCAGTCATTGATATCTGCGAAGACAACTTGAGCTCCCTCTTTAGCCAGCTCAATAATATATTTCTGACCTAAACCTCTCGCTGCTCCTGTTACAATAACGACTTTACCTTTGATCATATAATTCCTCTAGTTCCTCAATTTCTGATTCAAATAAAACTTGTTTAACGATGTTATAAGAAAAACCAGCTCTTGACAAAATTCCTAACTCTTTATTTTTAGTTTTATCATTTAATTCTTTTTTTCTAAAGGGCCCTATTGATTTTTTTCTTGCTAATTTAGCCGCAGCAACTAAATCAAAATCTTTATTTATCTCTTTTGCTTCAGCAATACATTCTTCAATTATATTATTTTTAACTCTAAGTTCACGAAGTCTAAACTGAATTTTCTTTAATGACCAACCTCGGTTAAGAAAGTTTCTAATTTTACTCTCAGAAAACAGCTTATCATCTAATATTTTTTGATCCTCTAATGAAGAAATGATTGTATTTATTATTTCATCTGATCCAATATTTAAATGTGTATCTTGAACCTTTCTCTTTAAATACACTCTTAAGTTTTCAGAGCTTGTTGCGTATCTCTGTAAATACCATAGGGCTTTACCTTCAATCTCTGTATAGCTGGATTTATTTCTCATTGTAGACTTCTAGTATAGCTGTCGCCGCTAAGCGGCTCGGTGTTTGTGCAGTGCTTAATTGTTTAATCGCTTGTTTGGTTTGATTTATAATATCGCTCCTGTAATTTTCGTTCTCTAAATACTTATTGATAAATTTTATAATATTATTTTTATTACATTCATTTTGTAGCAGTTCTGGAATTACCATTTTACCAAGTATGATATTAATCAGATTTCCAATTTTTGACTTTATCATTAAGTTAAGTAAGAAGAAGGTTAATGGATTAAAGCGATAAGCTGTAACGTATAACGTATTAAAGTAACTTAGTTCCAATGCCGCTGTTCCCGATGTAACAATTGCAAAATTGGCTCTGAAAAAGTAAGAATATTTTTCTTTTTCATCATCAATTACTTCTATTGGTATATTGGATGAATAATTTTCTATGATAGTTTTGACTAATTTTGTCATATTTTTTGTTGTTGGAACTACAAGTTGGAATCTATCCTTTAAGTTCATTTCATCGACCGCACTTAGATATATTGGAAGAAGCATTTCTATTTCTTTTCTACGACTACCTGGCATTACTAAAAATATTTCTTTTTGCAATGAGTCTGGCTTATCTATGTTATCATTTTCGTATTCGCTTAAATCGACCTCTGTTATGGGGTGGCCTACAAAAGTTGTTGTTATGTTATGAGAGTCAAAGATTTTTTTTTCGAACGGCAGTATTGTGAGTAAATGATCGACAGATTTTTTTACAGTTTTAATTCTTCCAGGTCTCCATGCCCATACACTTGGAGCTACATAATGAATAATTTTAAGTTCTTTTTTTTTACTTTTTATTCGCCTAGCTACCCTCAGGGTAAAGTCTGGGCTGTCAACCGTAAAAATAATATCCGGATTCATCTCAATGATTTTATCAACCGTTTTATTTATAATTTTATTAATCTTTATTACCTTCGGCAAAACTTCTATAAGGCCCATTACATTAATTTCTGAAATATCAAATAAATTATCTATTCCTTCTTTCTTTAAGGCATTGCCTCCTATGCCAAATAGATAAATATTTTCTTTATATTGAAGTTTAAGTTCTTTGATAGCAGAGGCTGCTAGTTTATCTCCTGACTCTTCTCCTGTAATTACTGCAATCTTCATTTTACTATTTATTTTTTTTCTTTATATATATACCATCAAATATGTCTAAAAACGTAACATTTTGCTTTGATTTTGGAAGTCCCTACTCTTATTTGGCCTATAATAACTTAAGTGCTCTTAAAGATGCTGGAGCATCAGTTGAAATATTGCCTGTTTTACTTGGTGGTATTTTCAAGGCTACAGGAAACCAACCTCCTGCTTCAGTGCCAAAAAAAGGTGAATACATGTTTAAGGATATTACTCGTTGGTCAAAGAAGTTAGATATTCCATTCAAAATGAATCCTTACTTTCCAATTCTTACTGTTCCTCATATGAGAGGCGCAGTATTAGCGCAAAAAGAAGGGCTTTTAGAAAAATACATGGAAACCATGTTTGAGTCTATTTGGGTGAAAGCAATGAATTTAAATGATCAAGAAATATTAACCCAAGTTGCAAACCAATCTGGAATTGATGCTAATGTATTTTCTGAGGGCATATCAAGTGATGAAACAAAAAACAAATTAAGGGAAAATACTGAGTTTGCTATTGGAAAAGGATCATTTGGTGTCCCTACATTCTATCTTGAAGACGAAATGTTTTGGGGCATAGACAGTATGAAATTTCTAATTGAAGATATTCAAAAATAAACTCAAATTTTAATCTTCTACTTCATTATAATTTCGTGACCATATTGATGCTATACCAGGCAAAAACCTATTTAGATAAATTGCAATTTTTGAAATACTAAACATTGGAATGATATAAGTTTCCCTTTTATCTTTTCTTATTGCATTCATGATCATTTTAGCGGCATCTTCTGCTGACATTCCCTTGGTAGCATGACCTCTATCATTTTTTCCATATGTAGAGCCGTCTTCAGTTAAAGCCTTAACCCCAACTTCTGTATCCACTAAACCCGGAGCGACAGTATTCACTTTGATGTTGTGTTCATGCATTTCTGCCCGCAGAACATTCATAAAGCCATGCATTGCATGCTTAGAAGATGCGTAAACTCCTCTATTTTTTATTGCTAAAACGCCTAATAAGCTTGTATTTGCGACGATTTGCCCAGACTTTCGTTTAATCATTTTTGGCAGTACAGATTGGGTTAGTTTAACCACTGACAAATAATTAAGCTTCATAACTTTTTCAAATACATCAAAATCTGTATCCTTTATAGATGACCACGCTGACACTCCTGCATTATTTATCAAAATATCGATTTGATTAAACTGAGTATGAACTTTATTTGATAGTTCATCTATATTATCTATATTCTCTAGATCACACGGGAATATATGTACATTGCTATTGCCACATCTATTTTTAACCCTTTCTAATTCGTCCTTTCGTCTGGCAGTAAGAATGAGGTTCGCATTTAGTTTTGAGAGATGTACAGCCAATGCTTCGCCTATTCCAGAGGAAGCTCCTGTAATCCATATCGTTTTATTATTAAAATAGCTCATTTAAAGTATAATTAAATCTTATGAATCTCAGACTAGCAAGAAATAAAGACTCAGATCAGATTATTAAATTAATCAGAAAATGTTTTAAAGACTATAAAAACTGCTTTCTCGATGTTGAAAATGATTCACCTGAACTAAAGTATATTTACTCTTATTTCCACAAGCAAAGAGGGAAGTTTTGGGTTGTAGAAGATAAAAATAAAATTATTGGATGCATGGGATATCTTCCAAGCAAAACAAATGAAATTGAAATCCATAAATTATATATTGACCAAAAATTTAGAAGAAAAGGATTAGCAAAATATTTGGTTAAAAAAGTTGAAAATATTGCCGTGAAAGAGAATAAATCAAAAGTTTTCTTATGGACAGATACTAGGTTTAAGGAAGCTCATAAGATGTATTTAAAAATGGATTATGAAAAATCTAAGAAGACAAGAAGATTGTATGACATCAGTGATACTGTAGAATATAATTTCGTAAAAAACCTTACGTAGCCTTTTCTATTCCAAGCCTTCTTTCTGCAAGGTTGACAAACATGACAATTATGAAATTTATCACCAAATAAATTGAACCAGCTACGAGGAATATTTCAACTGGAGCATAGGTTTTAGATATAATTGTTCTCGCTATTCCAGTTATTTCCATCAGGGTAACAATAGAAATGAGAGAACTTGCTTTAACCATTAAGATAAGTTCATTGCCATATGCTGGAAGCGCTTGTCTCACCGTAATTGGCAATGTAATTAGCATGAAAGTTTTTATCTGCGATAATCCAAGAGCTCCTGAAGCCTCAATATAATTCTTTGAAACGGATAATATTCCCCCACGAATTATTTCTGAAGAATATGCTCCTGTACTTATAGTGAGCGTGATAATTCCACACCAGTAAGGTTCTTTTAATATTGGCCATAGTATACTCTCTCTAATGGCCTCAAATTGACTTAGTCCATAGTAAACAAAGTAAAGTTGTAACAACAGAGGTGTGCCTCTTATGAGATATACAAAATAGTAAGCGGGTAATGACATTAATCTATTTCCAGAAATTCTCATTAAAGCAACTGCGACCGCAAGAAAAATACCTAATATTGTAGAGATTGAGACTACCTGCAAAGTAAGAGGGATTCCTTCAACTATTTTGAAGAATGACTCATACATTAGCTCAAGTCTCATAAAGCCTCCTTAGAAACATAGCCTTTTGAGTATTTCTTTTCAGCGCTATCAAAAAAAATATTTGAAAGACGAGTTATTAGTAAATATAAGATTATCGCTGCGGTATAAAATATAAATGGTTCATGAGTTGAGCCAGCAGCAATACGTGACTGTCTCATAATTTCTACAAGACCTGTTACGCTTATTAGTGCCGTGTCTTTCAATGTGATTTGCCAAACATTCCCTATGCCTGGCAATGCAATACGAGCAACTTGAGGAAAAATTATTTTTCCATATAAACTATATCCGCTGAGACCCAGCGTTTTACCAACCTCAAACTGTCCTTTAGGCACTGAGTTGACTGCTCCCCTTATGACCTCTGTCGAATATGCACCTGAGATTGCTCCAACAGCAATCGTGCCAATTGTAAAAGCATTAAGTTCAATATAGCCCATGTATCCAAATATCTTAGCTAGATACATAACGGCACTACTACCTCCAAAAAAAAGTAAATAGATTACTAATAGCTCAGGTATGCCTCTAATAATTGTTGTATAAACTTCTGCGATAGCTCTTAGAATGAAAAAATTAGATAGCTTGCATGCCGCGAAGACTATTCCTAGTGTTATTCCAAGTAATAATGATGATGAACTGACAAGAACCGTCATTACGGCACCCATGAGCATTTCGTCTCCCCATCCTGTTGGACCTAATGCAAAAACATCAAACATATATTTAGATAAAAAAAAACGGCTGCTTTAAGAAAACAGCCGTCTTTTTATATTATTGTTAACAAAATTATGGAGCCAAGTCTTTTCCAAACCATTGCATAGAAATTTTAGAAATAGTTCCATCAGCAGCTGCATCAGCAATAGCTTTATCAAACATTGCTTTTAAATCTGCATCACCTTGTCTGATTCCAGCTCCTACACCTTCACCGAGTAACCCTCCAAATACATTTGGACCAAAAGTTACTACATCTGAACCACCAGCTGTTTCCATAAATGCTTCAGCTGTACCAACGTCACATAACATTGCATCGATTCTTCCAGCCGCTAAATCAAGGTTCATTTCATCTTGAGTTGGATAAACCTTCAGATTTGAATCAAGGTATTTATTTGCAAAATCCTCATGGATTGTTGCAACTGTAACACCAACATTCATGCCTTTCATTGCATTATTTAGAGCACTAATAGTTCCAGAAGTTGAGTCCCCATCATCATCCAAATTCAAATTTTTTGCCGATGAAAACGTACTCAATGGCGAGCTATTTAATGCGAAAAATCTCGCTGGCTCAGTCATATAAGCTTTAGAAAAGCTTATTGTTTTTTTTCGCTCTTCAGTAACAGACATCCCAGCCATGATTACATCATACTTACCATTTACCAATGCAGGAATGATTCCATCCCAGTCTTGTTGTACAAATTCACATTCAGCGTTCATGCGAGCACATAAGTCTCTTGCAAGATCTAATTCAGCTCCAACTAGGTTGCCGTCTGAGTCTGTAAAGTTCCATGGTTCATAAGCACCCTCGGTGCCAATTTTTATTGTAGACCAGTGACCGTCAGCAAATGCAACTGTCGATAAAGCTGATATCATTAGCCCTACCATTATTGATTTTAAATTTCTCACTTAAATACCTCCAAATTGTAATAATAGATTGCTAGGTTCTAATAAAAAAATGAAATGAGCAAGAAAAATGTTAGTTTTTCGGTATTATTTCTGCAGTCTGTTCCAAAGATAAATTATTATTGCAACAGATATAATCCCAACAACGCCCTCACTTCCAAGTCTGTTGAATAATCCAACTAAGTTATCAGTAATACCTTTACCTAAAAATGGAGATGAAGGGCCAAAAAGTACTTCCAAAATTATTGCTATAGCTATCAGTAATAGACCAAAGTCTATGATTTCTCTCAATATTTGCTTAATTCTGGATATCATTCGTTACCTTAAATTCACTTCCCTGCTAATGCAAGGAAGTGAAAGTTTAATTAGTCTCGGAACAACCAAAGAATAACGCCAACTGCAATCAACCCGACTACACCTGCATTACCTAATTGGCTTACAAGAGAAACTATATTGCTGGCAATATTTCCTACAAATGGCAGACTACCGCCACTTAATAGACCTATTACTATTCCCAGTGCTAATAATGAAAGCCCAAGACTCGTTAAGGCTTTTATTGCGTTTTGTGCGTTTCTAATCATAACTCCCCCTTATTTGTTATGTTATTAAATACTACATATAGTATTTATATAGACTTTAGCTTCAAAATATAGGTAAACAAGGTTCTTGTAATCTTTAAGATATTGATTTTACTTGATTATTCACATGCTATGAAAAATTGTGATATTTATACCACTCATTTTTAAGTGTATTTTAAACATTTGATTCTAAGTGATTTGGCTCAATAAATCTTGGCACATTTGCTCAATAGTTAATTTCTCCGAAGATACGCCAAATATTTTCATATCAGGCCTTACAATAATATCTCCCAATGTCAAAACCTCTGTGAGATTTAGGTCTGAATCAATTTCTTGAATATTACATAGAAATTTAAAACCAAGTTCTTTTAATTTACTAACAGTGTCATGTTCAAGGTGATCGAATATATTATTTTTCGAAATTATAGAAAAATTAAAACCTATGTTTTTATCCATATCTATAAGGGTATTATTTTTATCTCTTAAGTTTTTTACTATACGTTGGCCTGTATAGATATCGTGAGCTATAGAATTGTAAATGCCTGGCTCATTAATATCATCACTAAGTTTACTCATCTTGCCAAATGCCTGCTCTCTTGCTTCAGGTGCTATGGCTTCTTCAAGAGGAGTATTATTTTGAAGAGCAACAGAAATAGAATCGATTAGCTGTCCTAGCACAATAGAGGACTTGATTGTTTGCCTAATTTTTGCATTTCGTTCGACATTATAAGAATAAATAATCTTATCTTTAGCTTTGTAATTTGCTACTAAATTTATTTTCCAAATTAGGTTTACTAAATCTCTTATTCCACTATTTAAACTTTGTGCTGCATATGGCGGAATCTGATATGCAGCCTTGCCAATTAGAAAAATATTTTCTGTTTGAAAATTATTTGCACACCTACCCTTAAACTCAAAAGTTGTTAAATATTCAATGTTGTACTGATGGGGAGCAAGCCAATTTGAGATTAAATCATGAACTTTACTTATTGAACACATATCCTCTTTTTTTTCTCCAGTTAATAGCTGAAATTGAAATCGGTATCGTATCTCAGAAAGTGCAACATATGATGTTGGTCTGATCGGATCGCATATCTGTCTAAAAACGTTTTCTAGATCATCTCCACTTTTAAGAGAAATATCTACTATAAGCCACTCTCTTGCGTAACCAAGGTCATCATAATTGATATTTAATTTTTTATTTACAAATTCATCACTTTCGTCTGAGCAAATCAAAAAAGGTGCTTCAACTTTGATTGTGCTATTAGCATTTTTGAGAGAATAAGAATTTGTACCACTCTCAAAATGAGAAATAATAAAATTATCTAACACCTTTATATTTGGATCTTCACTGCAACTTTTAAGCATTTCTTCTTCAAGATCGCCTGGGATAAATGTCATTAAAGAAGGAAAGCTATTCTTTGCTTTAATGACAGGACTACGTTGCACAATAGTAGAGTCTGTAGTTACTAAATCAGTATATGTAGGCATATTGATTAAATCGTTAATCTTAGAATAAACTCCAATGCTGTCTAACAATCTTGCTGTTTCTTCATCAAACGAGATCTCTTTTAAGGCGTTTTCATTAATAGAGTTTTTTGAGATTAATAATGTTTTTAAATTAAATTTACTACACAGCAGTGCACAAATCTGCCCTAATAGCCCTGAGCCAACGATAATAATGTCAAAACTCTCATTATTGTTTACCAAGATCAACTCCTTGTTTAATGAAAATTGCTTGACTCTTACTTTCAATTTAGTTTGAATTCAAGGCAATATTTTTTCAAATTTACTGTCAGAAAACTATGGTTAAAATTGTAAATTCCTGGAATGAGTGGGATCCACTCAAACACATAATAGTTGGAAAAGCAGATAACTGTTGCATACCACCTGCCGAACCTGCAACTGATCCAAAGATACCTGAGGATAGTGATATGAAGGGAATGCATGGCCCCCGAAGTGAAGAATCTATACATAAGGCTAACTATCAACTGGATAATTTTTCAAATATTTTAGAAAAAAGAGGAATAAAAGTTGATCGACCTACTCCGCTTGACTTTAATCAAAAAATTTCGACACCCGACTGGGAAAATGGATCAATGTTTGGCTGCATGCCTCCTCGAGATGTTATTCTTACTCTTGGGAATGAAATGCTTGAAGCCACAATGTCCTATAGGTCGAGATGGTTTGAATATCTTTGTTACAGACCATTATTAGAAAAATATTACAATGAAGATCCAGATATGAGAATGGAAACTGCACCCAAACCAAGATTAACAGATAGTAGCTATCGAGAAAATTATTTAAATGATGAAATATCGTTAGATGAACGATTAGATATGGTTGCAAAAAGGGAATTCGTGACAACCGAAAAAGAAATACTATTTGATGCCGCAGATATTTTAAGAATGGGAAAAGATTTATTTGTACAACATGGGTTTACAACTAATTTAAAAGGAAGCAATTGGCTCAAGAGGCACTTCAAGGAACATAGAATTCATACCTTAAATTTTCCAGGTGATCCCTATCCTATTCACATAGATGCAACATTCACTCCTTTAAAACCAGGTCTCATAATTAATAACCCAACAAGGCGATTACCTGACGAGCAGAGAAAAATTTTTGAACAAAACGAATGGCAAATTATTGATGCTGCTCAGCCCGCACATAATGAACCACCTCCTTTATGCTATTCTAGCATTTGGTTGAGCATGAATGTTTTAGTTATAGATCCAAAAACTGTGTGTGTAGAAGAGAGTGAAGTCTACCAATGTGAACAAATTAGTAAATTAGGTTTTGAAGTTATTCCTATTCCTTTTAGAGATGCTTATCCGTTTGGTGGCGCACTTCACTGCGCAACCACAGATGTATATCGTGAAGGTCAAAAAGAAGATTACTTTCCAATACAATAAATTTTATATAAAGCTACCCTTTGTTAAAGTTGTATTATAATTAATATAACAATTAGTCAGTAACCCAAATCCAAACATCACAGCTAACATAGAACTTCCTCCATATGATATAAATGGCAAAGGTACTCCAACTACAGGTAAAAGTCCTGTCACCATGCCAATATTTACAAAAACATAAATAAAAAATACTGAACAAACTCCTAAAGATAAAAATTTACTAAATAAACTCTTTGACGTCAGTGCCATTCTGATAGCGATACCAATCAGTGCCATGTAAAGTAAAATCAAAATTATAGATCCAATAAATCCAAATTCTTCTCCAAACATTGTGAAAATAAAGTCTGTTTGCATTTCAGGGAGAAAGTTAAGATGGCTTTGAGTGCCTTCCATATATCCTTTACCAAAAATGCCTCCCGATCCTAAAGCAATCTTAGATTGAGTGATATGATAACCATTTCCAAGAGGATCTCTCTCTGGATTAAAAAAAGTGAAAACTCTGTCTTTTTGATATTCCTTTAAATACTGCCACAAGATTGGTAAAGATAGTATGAACCCTAAAATCCCAGAGATAAAATATTTATAATTAAGGCCTGAGATCCATATGACACTCACACCACCTAAAAAGATCACTAATGCTGTTCCCAGATCAGGCTGAATTACAACAAATGCAACTGGTATAATTACTATAAAACTAGGTATGATTAATTTAGAAATAAAATTTTCGTGATAATCCTCCATAGAATGAAAATATTTAGCTAGAGCCAAGATTAAAGTATATTTTACAAATTCTGATGGTTGTAAACTGAATCCTGCAAAACTTATCCATCGTTTAGCACCATTAATCTCATCTCCAACTATTAGAAGAATTATTAGCGCGGCAATACTGGCGATAAAGATCAGATATGCAAATCTAAAAATTATTTTCAAATCTAACAATGCTACAATAAAAAAAATAATTAGGCCGAGGATAAATCTTTGCAGATGCTTTATAGGCCATTCACTGAAATTGCCATTAGAAATACTGTATAACGCAAGAGTCCCAATGAAAAATATAGTACATATAAGAAATAGTAAAAAATAATTTATAGATCTAAGTTTATCAAAGATCGTTAGTTCAGCTTTACTTTCACTAAACATTGGAAATGCTCTTACTTTTTAAGTTTAAGTTATTATCAAACAAATATTTGAATATTTTTGAAGCAACTGGTGCTGCGGCTCCAGAGCCACTTCCTCCATGTTCTATTATTACTGATACTGCATATTGAGGATTATTTATTGGTCCATATCCAATAAATAAACCATGATCACGTTTTTCCCACGGTAACTCATTGTTCTTTTTTAAGCCCTCTTCTCTTTCTTGCGAGCTAATAACTCTAACTTGAGAAGTGCCAGTTTTACCAGCCATTTTTAGATTGCCGGAAATACGTGATCTAAATGATGTTCCACCTTGTGTATTGGTTGCATCCTCAAGACCCTTTTTGATGATAGCTAGATGCTTGGGATTTAAAGATATTTTTTGATTTTTCTGAACATCCTTATTTTTATCCATAACAATTGTAGGAATTATTTTCTCTCCTCCATTGATTAATTGACCTAATGCAAGGCTTAATTGTGCAGAGGTTGTAAGAAAATAACCTTGTCCAATTCCTGCTGAGAGGGTTTCTCCAACCATCCAAGGTGTACCAATAGACTCTAACTTCCAATTCTTTGAAGGAACAATTCCTTTTTTTTCCTCATAAAATGAATCGAAAACATTTTGCCCAAACCCAAACCTTTTACATACTTCAGCTATTTTGTTGATGCCAATTTCTCTAGATATTTGATAAAAATATACGTCGCACGAAACTTTTAGTGCCTCATTCATGTTGACGTTACCGTGACCTTCTTCTTTCCAACAGTGAAAAGTTTTAATGCCTGATTCAAGACTTGTATCTTTAATTTCATGTTTTCCGTTACAATAAACTTCTCTTTTTTCACTGACACCATTTTCTAATGCCGCAAGTGCCACAAATGGTTTAATTGTTGAACCGGGGGGGTATTGACTTGAAATTGATTTATTTATTAGAGGTTTATAAATATTGTCTGTAAGAGAATTCCATTTTTCTGATGATATACTCTTGGAAAACAAGTTGGGATCATATGATGGTGATGAGACTAATGCATAAAATTCTCCAGTCTTAATATTTGTAACCGCCACACATCCACTTTGATCATTCAAGCTTTTGTAGCAATAGTCTTGAAGGTCTGAATCAATTGTAAGTTGAATATTTTTACCTTGAATGCTTTCATATCTGTCTAATTCTCGAATTTCTCTCCCGTTTGCATTAACTTCAACATTTTTATTGCCCAATTTACCTCTTAAACTGACGTCTTTGGCTTTTTCAATTCCTAGTTTTCCTGATTTTGCTGAACTTAAATCAGCTAATGTATTAGTGTCTTTTTCTTTTTTATCGAGAGGAGCTGTATACCCAATAATATGAGAATGAGATTGTCCACTTGTATAATATCTCTTAAAACCAATTTGAGGATATAGTCCATCAACTTTATGAATGTTGGCGTTAAGTCGGGAAAATTGATCCCAAGATAAATCATCTAACACTTTTATTGGAATAAATTTTTTTGTTTTTTTTATTTCTGAATACAGTTTCTCGGTATCTATATTTACATCAGGTAATATATTTTTTAAATTTTCAATAGATTTTATATAGTCTGAAGTTTCTTCTCTAATAATTACAACTTCATATCGTTGACGGTTAATTGCCAAAGGCTTACCTTGTAGGTCATATATAATTCCCCTTTGAGGCTCTATTAAACGATGAGTAATTCGATTATTATCTGAAAGTATTTCGTATTTATCTTTATCTACAATCTGGAGGTAAGCAAGTCTTGCGCCTAGTATTGAAAATAATCCGGCTTTTGCAATTGTTATAATTGCTGTTCTTCTGTTAATTGACGCATTTGCATCATATTTCTTAAAGATAAATTTATTTGACTCTGACATATTTATTTTGAATTGATCCAATTATAAAATTTAACGGATAGTATAATAATATTACTGCCATATAAGATGCAAGATTTACAAAGAACGGCATTGATGTGCTATAGATAAAATAAATCGTAAAGTAATTTATGGAAAACAATATTAGTACGAATAATGAAAATATAATAAATTTGATGTTTGTATTTGATGGTATACTAAAGAAATTTCCTACTCGATCTATTAAATAAAAGAAAAGGAATAGAGAACTTGTATAGCCAAAAGGAGTTGAGATTAAGATATCATTATAGATTCCTAACATAAATAATATGATACAGATGAACCAATTCGCTTCATTCCACCTTAAAACATATATTATCAAGCAGCTAATCAATGTAAGGTCAAAATAAGTCGAACTGAATACAAGATTTGATGATGTAGTAAAAAATAAAATAAGATAAATTAATAAATTGCCTATTTTAAGATCAATCATAAAATTTCTTACTCATTATTCTGATTAAATTTATAGTTTAACAATCTTATGTGTGTTAGTTGACTAATGTCTTCAATTAATTCAACCTCAATCCTTTCACCATCTATACTTGCGACTTGCCCTACAACTAAGTAGGGTGGAAAAATTCCTCCCTTTCCAGAAGTTGAAACTATATCTCCAACGTTTATGTTTTTATATTCCCTAACATACTCAACTATTGGGTTTTTTTGACCCTGCCCAATCATAATTCCTTGATACGCGTTTTCAGAAATACTGACTGGCAACCTACTATTAATATTATTAAGCAGTAATACTCTTGCAATCTTATTATCTACTGATGATACTCTACCTAAAATGCCAGTCGGGCCTGTGGCTGGCATATCAACAAATAGTTTTTCAGTTTCATTAGATTTTATCAAGATAGTCCCTATAAATTTATCTGAAAAATCTGCCACTATTCTCGAAGTAACGAAATCATATTCAGAGTCAGCTGTTAGATTTAATAACTCTTCATATTGGGCAATTTTAAGTTTCATAGAAACAATATCTTGAAATGAAGAAGAGTTAGTGAGTTGATTTTTTCTATAATTTTCAAGTTGCTGATAAATTTCTTTTAAATCTATAATAGATTGTATTCCTGAATTTATTAAGTTTGACGGCATTGATACAATATATGAAATAGAATAAGAGATACTGGTGACTTGTGATCTCAAGTTCTTTGCCGTTTGTGTTAATTCAAACCTTCCAATAAATAAAATAACTGAGAAGGCGAAGAGTATAATTGCAAAAATAAAAACCCTGCTACTTGGATTTAGTATTTTTTGGACTCTTAAATTTCTTGAAAGCCTCACTTTCAAACCTTTTTTAATTTAATATGCTGATGACAAAATTGGCTCGAAGGAACTCTCTGACTCTAAAGCTTTTCCACTTCCAAGAGCAACACAAGAGAGCGGCTCTTCAGCTATTGTAACGGGTAAACCAGTAGCCTCTCTTATTGCCTCATCCATTGACTCGAGTAGCGCTCCTCCTCCAGTTAAAACAACGCCCATATCAACTAGATCAGCCGCTAATTCAGGTGGGGTATCTTCTAGTGCTGACTTAACGCCATCAATAATTGTTTGAATTGGCTCAGAAAGTGCTTCAGAAACTTGACTTTGAGTGAGTTCTATTTCTTTTGGAACCCCAGAGGCTAAATCTCTTCCTTTTATATCAATAGTTTTGCCATCTCCATTCTTAGGAGGCAGCGCAATGCCAACTTCTTTTTTTATCATTTCAGCTGAAGCTTCACCAATCAGCAAATTATATCTTTTTCGCATATAATTGATTAAAGCAACATCCATTGCATCTCCACCAATTCTAACTGATCTGGAGTAAACGATTCCACCAAGTGAAATAACAGCGATTTCGGATGTACCTCCACCAATATCAACTACCATTGAGCCTCTTGGCTCACTAACTGGGAGTCCGGCGCCAATTGCTGCAGCCATTGGCTCTTCAATTAGTGATACTTTCCTGGCGCCTGCGGCAAGAGCCGAGTCGTGTATTGCTCTACGTTCTACTGGTGTTGAGCCTGTTGGCACACAAATAATAATTCTTGGATTAGCAAATGTTTTTCGGTTGTGAACTTTACGGATAAAATGTTTAATCATTTCCTCAGTCACCACAAAATCGGCGATGACTCCATCTTTCATTGGTCTGATTGCTTGAATATGTCCCGGCGTTTTGCCCAGCATACTTTTTGCTTCTTCACCCACTGCAATGACTTTACTTTTTCCACCTTGATTGAGTACTGCAACAACTGAAGGTTCATTTAAAACTACTCCTCTATTTTTGACATAGACTAAGGTATTGGCAGTGCCAAGATCTATTGCCATATCAGAAGACCACAAACCAATTAAATTATTAAACATTCTTCTATTCTCCTTAATTAAATACCTGACATTTTAGCTGGTGCAGATTTTTCTCTTTTAACAACTAACTTATTTAATGCATTAATATAGGCTTTTGCTGAAGCTACTAATGTATCCGTATCAGATCCTAAACCAACAACAGTTTTTCCATCCTCTGAAAGTCTGACAGATACCTCAGCTTGAGCATCTGTTCCTTCAGTAACAGCATGTACCTGATACAAGAGTAATTTAGCTTTGTGTGGTACTAATTTACTTAAACCATTAAATATTGCATCAACCGGTCCATCGCCTGTAGAGGTAATGTTGTTTAATTTATCTTCTATCATCAAATTTATTTCAGCTTGTTGAGGTCCTTTTGTACCTGCAATCACTTGCAAGTCTTTTAAGATTATTGAGTCATTAATTCTAATTACCTGATCATCTATAATGGCTACAATATCCTCATCATATATGTTCTTTTTTTTATCGGCCAAGCTTTTAAAATTTTCAAAAGCTTCTTCAATCACATTGTCATTAACACTATAACCAAGTTCTATTATCTTCTGTTTGAATGCATGTCTTCCAGAATGCTTACCCATAACAAGATTAGACTCAGATACTCCGACACTTTCAGGTGTCATGATTTCATAAGTTTTATTATTTTTTAACATCCCATCTTGATGAATTCCTGCCTCATGTGCAAAAGCATTTTTTCCAACAATTGCTTTGTTAAATTGAACAGGAAATCCAGTAACAGCAGACACAAGCTTGGAAGTCTTGGTAAGTTTTTCTGTTACAATGTTAGTTTCGTATGGCATCATATCATTTCTAGTTCGCATTGCCATAACCACTTCTTCCATCGCAGCATTTCCAGCTCTTTCACCAAGGCCATTAATAGTACACTCAATTTGTCTTGCTCCAGCTCTAACGCCAGCCAAAGAATTGGCAACAGCAAGGCCAAGGTCATTATGACAGTGTGTCGAAATCGTTACTTTATCTATATTAGGTACATTATTAATAAGATGAGTAATTATATTTGTGAATTCATCTGGAATTGAATAGCCTACTGTGTCTGGTATATTAATAGTTGAGGCACCGTTCTTTATTGCGGCTTCAACAGTACGGCACATGAAGTCCAGATTAGTTCTTGTCCCATCTTCACACGACCATTCAACATCGTCACACAAGTTTCTTGCAAAAGAGACGCTATCAATTACTTTTTGATAAACTTCTTCAGCATTTAGTTGCAATTTATGCTTCATGTGTAAATCACTTGTTGAAATGAATGTATGAATTCTAGGAGCATTTGCATCTTTAAGCGCTTTAGCTGCGGTTTCAATATCGCTTTTAGAAGCTCTACTCAAAGCACATATTGATGAGTCTTTGATTTTTTTTGATATTTCTGAAACCGCTTCAAAATCACCTTTAGAAGCAGCAGGAAATCCAGCTTCAATAATATCAACTTTTAATTCCTCTAATGCCTCAGCAATTTTTAGCTTCTCTTCAATATTCATTGAAGCACCTGGAGATTGCTCTCCATCTCTTAATGTAGTATCAAATATTTTTATGTGGTTACTATTTTTAGTCATCTTTAAATCCCTTGGTTATATATAAATTGTGTTAAAATTAAGTATCCCCCTGAGGCAAGTTTTAAGTCGCCCGGGGGCTGCTAAGCAGTTTTAACAGCAAGAGAGATAGAAGAGTGCATTCTCCTAATGATATGCAGAAATTAGTTAAATATATTTTTTTCATTACAAAATATGCACTTTAGTTAGTTTTCAAAGATAAAGGATAAATATATGAATATTCAGAAATTCGCAATAAATTACTCAAAATTGAACAAATATTGGGCTATATAGTATCTTTTAAGTCTGAAAACTAAATAATAATTAGTTCTTTTCTTTATCAACTAATTTATTTTTTGCAATCCATGGCATCATTGCGCGCAATTCAGTGCCAACTTTTTCAATCTGGTGATTGTCAATTTTTGATCTCATTGCCTCAAAATTTTTGGCTCCACTCTTATATTCTTCGATCCACTCTCGAGTAAATTCACCTGACTGAATTTTATCCAATACCTTTTTCATTTTAGCCTTAGTGTCACTATCAACAATTTTAGGACCAGAAACATATTCACCGTATTCAGCTGTGTTTGAAATTGAATAATTCATATTAGCAATCCCACCCTCATAGATTAGATCGACAATAAGTTTGACTTCATGGAGACATTCAAAATATGCCATCTCAGGTGGATAACCAGCTTCGACTAGAGTTTCAAAGCCATTTCTAATTAATTCTACTACACCACCACAAAGAACTGTTTGTTCTCCGAACAAGTCTGTTTCACACTCATCTTTAAAAGTAGTTTCAATGATGCCTGCTTTACCACCACCAATTGCAGATGCATATGAAAGCGCTAGGTCAAGAGCGTTTCCTGTTTTATCACTATCAACTGCCACTAAGCATGGCACACCACCGCCTCTTTTATATTCTGATCTAACAGTATGACCTGGACCTTTAGGAGCAATCATAAAAACATCCATGTCAGGTCTGGCATTAATTAAATCAAAATGAATATTTAATCCGTGTGCAAACGCTAGCGCTGAGCCTTCTTTTGCTCTTTGCTCAATATGATTTTTCCAAACATCGGCTTGAAGCTCGTCAGGTATAAGCATCATCATAATATCAGCCCATTCAGCTGCATCCGAAAGTGACATTACCTTTAAACCCTCAGCTTCAGCTTTTTTTGCACTTGAAGAACCTTCTCTTAACGCAACAACTACTTCGCTTGCGCCGGAATCATTCAAATTAAGCGCATGAGCATGCCCTTGACTTCCATAGCCATATATTGCTATTTTTTTGGATTTAATAAGATCTAAATTAGCGTCTTTTTCATAGTAAACTTTCATATAATCACCTTTACATTTTTTCTGTGCCACGGGCAATTGCCACAACACCTGTTCTAGATACCTCTGATAAACCAAGTGGCTTCATTAAGTCAATAAAAGCATCAATTTTTCTTGGGGAGCCATTTAATTCGAATACAAATGAGTCATGCGTAGTATCGATTACCCTGGCTCTGAAAACATCTGATAAACGCATAGATTCAACCCTTTTCTCGCCTGTAGATACAATTTTTACTAAAGCCATTTCTCTTTCAATGCCTTGTTTTTCAAAAGTTACATTTGCTGCTCTTTTAACAGGAACAATACGCTGCAGCTGACTTATCATTTTATTAACGGTTTCCTCAGTCCCCGGGGCCACAATTGTAATTCTTGAAATATGTTTTTCAGCATCAACTTCTGCAACTGTTAAACTATCTATATTATAACCTCTTCCAGATATTAAACCTATAACCCTAGCTAAAACACCCGGTTCATTATCAACTAGCACTGATACTGTATGCTTTGAAATTATTTCACTCATTAAACTAAAACTTTTCCTTCATCTGAAATTTCTTCTTTTTTGGTTTCGTCACCAAGCAACATTTCATTATGAGCCTTACCAGATGGAATCATTGGATAAACATTTTCATTCTGTTCAACAACACAGTCAAATATGACTGGACCATCATATTCGATCATCTCATTTATCGCTTTATCTAACTCATTAGGTTTTTGCACTCTTATGCCTTTAGCGCCATAAGCTTCAGCTAGTTTAACAAAATCTGGCAATGCATCAGTATAACTATGGGAGTAACGCTTATCATGCAATAACTCTTGCCACTGTCTAACCATGCCCATGTATTGATTGTTAATAATAAATATTTTAACAGGAAGTTTGTGTTGAATTGCCGTAGACATTTCTTGAATGCACATCAAAATAGAAGCCTCACCCGCTATATCAATAACAAGTTTATCAGGATGAGCTACCTGTGCTCCGATCGCAGCAGGTAAGCCAAAACCCATTGTTCCTAATCCACCCGATGTTATCCATCTATTAGGCTTTGAAAATTTATAATATTGTGCAGCCCACATTTGATGCTGACCAACTTCAGTTGTAACAAACACATCTTTATCCTTTGTTAACTCATACAATCTCTGGATTGCGTATTGTGGTTTTATTGTATTTTTATCACTAGTGAATTTGAGTGAATCTTTTTCTTTCCATTTATCAATTGTTTTCCACCACTCCTTAAGAGGGGGTTTATTGATTTTATAAACTTTAGACTTCCATAATTTTATTGAATCTTCCAACACATGTGCAACATCACCTATTAACGGAACATCAACTTTAACAATCTTATTGATTGATGCAGGATCAATATCAATATGGATCTTTTTAGAGTTTGGAGAAAACTCATCAATTTTGCCGGTTATTCTATCATCAAATCTGGCCCCAATATTAATCATTAAGTCACATTCGTTCATAGCCATATTCGCTTCATAAGTTCCGTGCATGCCTAACATGCCAATAAACTGTGAGTCATCACCAGGATAGGCTCCTAATCCTTGTAATGTAGATGTAATTGGAAAACCAGTTAACCGAACAAATTCTCTTAGTAATTGAACGGCTGCATTTCCAGAATTAATAACACCTCCACCAGTATAAAAAATAGGTTTTTCAGCATCCGCTATTAATTTTAGCGCATCATCAATTTGATCAATATTTGCCTTTAACTTTGGTCTATACGATTTATGTTTAACAGTTTCAGGGCCAATATACGTACCTGTCTGAAATTGAATATCTTTTGGTATATCAACTAAAACTGGTCCAGGTCTTCCACTTGAAGCAACGTAAAATGCTTCGTGGAGAATTCTTGAGAGATCATTGATATCTTTAACAAGCCAATTATGTTTCGTGCAAGGTCTCGTAATGCCAACAGCATCACATTCTTGGAAAGCATCAGTTCCAATTAAATGAGTAGGTACTTGACCACTTATGCAAACAATTGGGATAGAATCCATCATAGCATCAGTTAGTCCTGTAACTGAGTTTGTAACTCCAGGGCCGGACGTAACAAGCATGACCCCAACTTTACCACTTGATCTAGCATATCCCTCTGCAGAATGAGATGCACCTTGTTCGTGCCTCACTAGATAGTGCCTAATAGGCTGGTTGGTATCCCTTTCCTTTGCTAACTCGTCATATATAGGTAAAACTGCCCCTCCAGGATAACCAAAAATTGTATCAACTTGATGATCTTCAAATGCTTTCAAAACCATTTGAGCACCTGTCATCTGAATATTAACCATAAATTCCCCTTAAGTTTGAAGTGATCTTCTATGGAGATTTGCAATAAAAGTCAAATATAATTAAATTAATGGAAAGAATATAAGATTATAGCATTACATAAATTTCTTTTTATCAATGTTTTGCGTAATATTATTACCTTTTATCCAAGTTAGCTGTCTTTTAATGTAATTTCTGGTGTTTTTTTTGATAGCATTTTTACATTCTTTAAGATCAATATCTCTATTTAAGAAACTGCTTATTTCCCTAACTCCTATAGCTTTCATAATTGACTTATTATCGTCATAGCCTTTGTTTAATAATTCACTTACTTCATCAACCACAGTGTCTTCAAACATACGGTCAACTCTTGATTCAGCCTTAGGGTACAATTTATCTCTATCAGTAGTTGTTAGTAATATTTGGTAATCTATATCTTCAATTGCAGGAGAGGTATTTAATTGCCACTGTTCTAATACTTTTCCTGTTTGTTTTAAAAGTGAATGACTTCTGAATATTCTTTGTTTATCATTTTCTTGAATTTTAGTTGATGGATAACTTTTTTTTATCTCATCAAAAAGAAATCTAAGTCCATGACTATCAAATAGACCTTGTGTTTCATTTTTTATTTCTTCATCAATATCTGGAATATCAGCCAAGCCAAACTTAAGTGCATTTAGATACATTCCTGTACCACCCACTAAAATGGGAAGTTTTTTACTACTGAAACATTCTTTAATCTCATTTACTGCATCTTTTAACCATGACGCTGCTGTGCTTGATTCATCGCCATTTAGATAACCATATAATCTATGATCGCATGTACTTAAGTCTGCTGCGGTAGGCCTGTCAGTTAAAATTCTTAGATCTTTATAAACCTGCATACTATCAAAATTAATGATAGTTGATTTATGCTTTAAAGATATGTCGATTGCTTTTTTTGATTTTCCACTTGCTGTAGGTCCAAAGATAACTATTAAATCTTTAGACATATACAATCAATCAAGTGATAGTTTTGCGCCTATGTATTTTCTTGAATTAGGACCAGCATAAAAGACGATTAAAATATTTTCTTTTCCTTGAGCAACTACTTCATCAATTATTTCTAATACATCTCCTGTTGAACTTACAACTTTATTTTGTATTTCAATTATAATGTCATCTTTTTTTATATTTTGCCTTATCAGAAATGAGTCGTTATCTATTTCAGATATCACGACACCTTGCTGAGTTGACGGCAGTTGCAGCCTGTCTTTGTCTTCATCTGAAATTGTTCGTATTTTAATGCCTAGTTCTGCTACGTTAATTGATGATCCATTATTTTCAATACTAGCAAGCTCTTCAAGAGATGGCTGTTTACCAAGATTGACATTTAATAAAACTTCTTTTTCATCTCTCCACACAATAACCGTGCTTTGTTCACCTATATTTGCCTCAGCTACTAATTTGGGAAGTGTTTGAACTGACTCAACTTCTTTGCCATTAAACTCAATAATTATATCGCCTTCTTTTACACCACCACTAAGAGCAGGACTGTCTGGCGTTAAACCTTGA
>ERZ802821.400-NODE-400-length-24720-cov-13.6643_pt1 | contig 24720 bp, 22 predicted proteins | sample MGYA00345648_ERZ802821 | MGnify/ENA primary metagenome ERZ802821 (study PRJEB30503, sample SAMEA104212357) | marine metagenome | biome: Westerlies Biome; feature: [SRF] surface water layer (ENVO:00010504) within the epipelagic zone...; material: water... | reverse complement strand
GCCCCTCGTCAGTCGACCACTGATTGAATTTGGGGTCGAAGAGGCCTGCGAGGCGGGCATGACGGAAATCTGTGTGGTGACCGGACGCGGCAAGCGCGCCTTAGAAGATCATTTTGATACCAATTACGAGCTCGAGCATCAGATTGCAGGCTCGTCGAAAGAGGCGGCGCTGGGGCAAATACGTGAACTCACGGAAACCTGCACCTTCAGCTATACCCGTCAGCGTGCCATGCGGGGCCTCGGTGATGCGGTGCTGACCGGTCGCACCTTGGTCGGCGATGAGCCCTTTGGTTTGGTGTTGGCAGATGACCTTTGCCTGAACCTCGGCAGCGATGGTGTACTGAAACAAATGCAGGCGGTGGCCCAGGCGCACGATTGCTCGGTGATCGCGGTCATGGATGTGCCAGACGATCAGGTCAGCAAGTACGGCATCGTCCTAGGTGAGCAGATGGAGGGTGAGGCCATGGAAGAAAATCTGCTCAAGGTGTCCTCCATGGTTGAAAAGCCGACAGTAGAGCAAGCGCCATCGAATCTGGCGGTGATTGGACGCTATGTCCTAGGGCCGGAGATTTTCGCTCATATCGAAAACACCGAACCCGGTGCAGGGGGCGAGATCCAGCTGACCGACGCCCTCAATGCCTTAGCCAAGAGCGGCAAGCTGCTGGCCTACCGTTTTCAGGGGCTGCGCTTTGACTGCGGCAGCATTGACGGCTTTGTCGAAGCCACCAATTACTATTACGACAACGTGGTCAATAAAGACTGATTCCTAGAGATGCCTGTGTCGTGCTGTAGTGTTTTGCGGCGCACGTAGGCCAGCGGCGGCTAGTCAACGTTGGCCGAGTGCGCAGCAAGATCGCAGCAGACATTTACTTTTCTGCAGCACATCCTGATGATCACGCGCAGGGTTAAAAGCGGGGCACATATGGACGGTATTCACGACTTGGGAGGCACTCAAGGTTTCGGCCGTATTGACGTTGAAGCAGACGAGCCGACCTTCCACCAACCGTGGCAGCGCACCACCTTCGCCCTGATGATGGCCACGCAAATCGTCATGCGCAGCCACAATACCGACGAATATCGCCACGCCATTGAGCGTATGCATCCCGCCCATTACTTGCTCGCCGATTACTACGAACGGGTGCTCACCGGCACGGTCTCGTTGCTGGTGGAGAAGGGCCACCTGTCACAAGCAGAGTTAGAACAGCGCGCCGGTGGTGTGTTTGAACTGGCCGGTCCAGTAGCCGAGCAGCCCATGGCAGAGCTAGCGCCCCAGGTGACACCTCGCTTCAGTGTTGGTGATCGTGTCAGGGTGCTTACCATCAGTCCTGCGGGTCACATTCGTGCCCCAAAATTCTGTCGCGGTCATCAAGGTACAGTGATCCATCGCGCACCACGGTTTCGCTTTCCCGATACCTCGGCTCATGACGGTGAGCGGCGCAAAGAACATACCTATCATGTGGAGTTTGCATCGACGGATCTATGGTCAGATGAACGTGTGACCAACGACTCGGTGATTGTTGATTTGTGGGACAGCTATCTGGAGGCGGCATCGTGAGTGAGCAAAACGACAGACAGACACAAAACGACGCATCGATAGAAGAGCGCGTTGCCGCCACCAGGGCAGCCTTGATCGACGCGGGCAGAATCACCGAAGCAGATCTCGAACACTTCGCTCACATGGCCGAAGACTGGAAGCCGGAAAATGGCGCCAAGGTGGTGGCACGGGCGTGGACTGACCCAGACTTTCGCGCACGCTTGCTTGAAGACGCCACATCCGCCTGTGCGGAAATGGGCTACGCCGGACCGCAGGGCGAGTACATTGTCGCCCTAGAAGACACGCCAGATCGGCATAACGTCATCGTCTGCACCCAGTGTTCATGCACGGCTTGGCCGGTGCTCGGTCTGCCGCCAGACTGGTACAAAAGCCCCGCCTACAGGGCACGCGTCGTGCGGGAGCCGCGTCGAGTGCTCAGCGAAATGGGTTTAGAGCTAAGCGACGAGGTTGCGGTGCGTGTTTGGGAAACCAGCGCGGAAACCCGCTACATGGTGATTCCACTACGCCCGAAGGGTACGCAGGCATTCACCGAAGATGCGCTAGCGCGCTTGGTGACGCGGGAGGCGCTGATTGGCGTCGCGCTGGCAAACCCGCCGACGCGGTAGATTCTGCGCGACGCCGATTACTCAGCATTCGCGACACTGGCCCGGGGCCGAACGTTTTTTCAGGGACATTTCTTATGAGTAACGGTATGAGCATCAGCGATTCCTTTGCGGCCGGCAGTAGGACAACTGGCCCGCGCGGTCAGCGCGCCCACCCACTAACCATCGAACACAGTGACCGGCTGGTCGAGAAGCTTTACAAAGTCGGCGATAAGGCTTGGTCGCTGGTGGGTAATGGCCTGTCGAATCAGTCCTTCGTACAAGGCCCGGAGGGGCTGATTGTCATTGATACCGGTGAATGCAACGAGGAGATGGCCGCAGCCTTGGCCGCGGTGCGCAAGGAGACCGATGCACCCATTGCTGCCTGTATTTATACCCACTTTCACTACGTGGGCGGCACCGCGGCGCTGCTGGCCGAAAACAGCGAGCTACCCATCTGGGGGCATGCCGGTATTCAGGCCAATCTCGAGCGTTTCGGCGGTGAAATTGCCCCGCGCGTGACGCGCGGGCTGGTACACCAATTCGCCATCGCCATGCCCGCAGAAGGCCCGGACGGGGTGGTCAACTTAGGGCTGGGCAACTTTTTTCGTAACCCCAATCATGCCCCGTTCACCAACGGCTACCTGCCCGCACAGCACACGTTCGATGCACCGATGCAGGCGACGATTGCCGGTTTGGCGGTGGAGTTTTATCCCGCGCCATCTGATGCCACCGACTCAGCAACTATTTGGTTTCCCGAGCTGAAACTGGCGGTCAACAATCTGCTGTGGCCGACGCTGTTCAATGTTTTCGCTATTCGTGGCGAGGAATACCGCGACCCGCGCATTTTGCTGCGCGGGCTTGATGAACTGAATGCACTTGGCGCCGATCATCTGATTGGTGCTCACGGACCGCCGATGTCCGGCGCCGCTGAGATTGATCAGCGCACTCGTGACTATCGTGACTCCATACAGTTTATGTGGGATCAAACTGTGCGCTGCGCTAATCGTGGCCTGACCTTGAACGAGACCATTGCCGCAATCAAACTCCCCGACTACTTTAAAAGCCATTACACCACCCAGCAGTTGTATGGCGTGGTAGAGCACCACGTGCGGCAGATTTATTCGGGTTTGTTCGGTTGGTTTGACGAAGATGAAGCGAACCTATTCCCGGTCCCTGGCCCGGAACGCCTGCAAAAATTAATTGCCGGTTTTGGTGGCGTCGACGCTGTGCGTCATGCCGTCGATCAGGCGCTGGTCGAAGAAGACTATCGCTGGGCCATTGAGCTGGCCTCGTGGCTGGTGCGCTGTGAATTAAACGAACACGGCAGAGCCGATGCCGGTGCGGACGAAGATCGAATACGACTCGCCACGGCGCTACGCGGTGCGGCTTACAGCACCACATCGGCTAACGTACGTAACTGGTGTATCACGCGAGCGCTAGAGCTGGACGGCTCGTCAAACCTGCAGCGTTTTCGCACCCATCGATTTCAAAAGCGGGAGTTGGCGAGGCGACCGGCGGCAGAGTCCTTGGGGCTATTGCGCGTGCTACTGGTGCCGCAGCGCGCGGGTGAGCTGCAGCAAACGCTGAAGCTTTCCTTTACCGATGGCGGCGCAGCGGCGCTGACCATTCGCCACGCAGTGGCGGTACCCGCAGTTGGCGAAGTATTGCCTGAAACCTCCCTAACGGCTTCGATCAGTAGCGAGCATTGGTTCGAGATTATGGGCGGCAAGCTCGCGCTGAGTCAGGCCATGAGCGATGGCGTGCTAGAGACTTCCGACGCGGCAGGACTGAAGGCCTTCTTCGCTTGTTTTGATCTTGTCACGTTAAACAGCTAAACCATTGAGCGTTGTATGAGCGACATACCCAAGCCCTCGAAATCTTTCGATGGCGACATCCAGCGATTGTTTAAAGATTCCACTGCTAGCCCTTTGCCACTGAACAAGCAGGCGGCAGGTGCGCCGAACGTGCTGTTGGTGATGCTGGACGATGTGGGCTTTGGTACCTGCAGCACCTTTGGCGGGCCCATACCCACCCCGGGCGTAGACAAGGTTGCGGCGGCGGGTTTGAAGTACAACCAATTCCACACCACGGCCCTGTGCTCGCCCACTCGCGCGTCGCTGCTGACCGGACGCAATCACCACAGCGTACACATGGGCGGCATCACAGAAATCGCCAATAGTTTCCCGTCATACGACAGCGCGATTCCACCAGAGACCGCCACCATTGCGGAAATACTAAAACAAAACGGTTACTCCACCGGCTGCTTTGGTAAGTGGCACTTAACTCCAGCTTGGGAGCAAAACCCCGCAGGGCCCTTTGACCGTTGGCCAACAGGCATGGGCTTCGAGCGCTTCTACGGCATCATTGGGGCTGAGGCCTCCCACTGGGAGCCAGCGGTCTACGATCAAACCACACCAGTAGAACCGCACCTTGGCCGTGACGACTATCACCTCACCGAAGACCTCGCCGCAAAAGCCATCGAGTGGATCGCCAAGCAGCAGGTGTCTGCACCGGATAAACCGTTCTTTTGCTACTTTGCCCCGGCTGCTGTGCACGCCCCGCATCATGTAGCCCCAGAATGGATCGACAAGTTTAAGGGTCAGTTCGACAAGGGCTGGGATGCATTGCGCGAGGAGATATACCAGCGTCAACTGGCCATGGGAGTGATTCCTGAAGGCACGGCGCTGACCGAGCGTCCTGAGCAAGTGCCGGGTTGGGCGGAATATCCAGACCGCTACAAGCCAGTGGCTGCCCGGCTGATGGAAGTGTTCGCTGGCTTCATGGCCCACACCGATGCTCAAGTGGAGAGGGTGATCGACTATCTTGTGGAGCAAGACGCCTTCGACAATACGCTGGTGATTTATCTCACTGGCGACAACGGCGCCTCCGCCGAGGGCACCGTGCACGGCGCGTGGAGCGCGCCGTCCTTTCAAAATGGCGTGCATGAAGATCCGGAGTGGCTGCTCGAGCACATGCACGACTTTGGCACCGAACGCTGCGAAAACCACTTTAATGTGGGCTGGGCTTGGGCGCTGGATTCACCCTTTCAATGGATGAAGCAGGTGGCCTCGCACTTTGGCGGCACACGCAACGCCTTGGCGGTGTCATGGCCCAAGGGCATCAAAGCCAAAGACGAGTTTCGCCAGCAGTTTCACCATGTGATTGACCTATTTCCAACGCTGCTGGAGGTTACCGGCATTACCCTGCCCGAGCGGGTTAACGGCATAGCGCAAGACCCCGTGCACGGCTGCAGTATGGTGCCTACCTTCACCGATGCCTCTGCCGCCAGTGCGCATACCACTCAGTATTTTGAAATTCTGGGCAACCGTGCCATTTACCACGATGGCTGGATGGCCTCTTGCTTCCACGGTCGCCTGCCGTGGATTCGTTTTGCAGGTTTTGAGTTCGATGGCGAGCAGGAGGTGTGGGAGTTGTACAACGTGGCGGAAGATTTTTCGCAAAGCGTGGATCTGGCGGCATCCCACCCTGACAAACTAACTGAGTTACGCGCACTGTTTGAAACCGAAGCGCAGCGCTATGGGGTTTACCCACTGCGCGATGCTTCTGCCCGACGCGGGGGCGATTACGCACCGCCGCATTCCATGGAAGGCCACAGCAAAATGACCTACGGCCCCATGCATATTCGTTTGCCAGAGCATGGGGTGATCAATTTAAAGAACACCTCCTATCGCATCACCGCAACGGTGGTGGTGGAAATCGGTGGCCAAGGGGTTATAGCCTGCCAAGGCGGCAACATGGCGGGCTGGAGTTTGTACCTGGATGAAGCCTCGCGCCCCAGCTATGTGTACAACTGGTTTGGGCACGAATTCACCACGCTAGTAGGCGAGCCGCTTGTATCCGGTGAACACCAGATTTGCGTGGAATATGCTCACGATGGCGGCTTTGCCGCAGGCGGCGAACTGAAACTTATGGTGGATGGTGGCCGTGTGGCTGAGGGTCGGGTTGAGCGCACGGTGCCGGTGATTTTTTCGATGAGCGGAGAGACGTTTGATGTCGGCCGCGACACCGGCTCGCCGGTGGGTAAGTACCCCCACGACTTCGCTTTCACCGGCGTTATTCATGGTGTGACACTCGAACGCCTCGCTGAGCCTTCCAAGGAGGTAAAGCAGCAGGAACGCAAAGGTGCGTTCACAGCGGGCCTAAGTGCGCAATAGGCCGCAACACTCGCCTGCCGGGTGCTAGCTCACCGCGTAGACGGCGAGGCCGATCAGCACGTAAGAAACCGCGTAGTAGTAGAACAGTGCTTTAGGTGGCATGGGCCTCGTCTCCTTTCTTGTGATTTGTCATCTTTCAGTGGACGTTGCGTGGTAGGTTGGCACGGTAACAGCAGTTACTGGTAACGAGAACCACTGGAGCAAGATAATGCAAAAACTACTCACTGCCTTTTTGGCGCTCACCCTAAGCCAGTTCGCACTGGCAGACGGTCACCCCACCATCACTATTCCTGACGAATCATTCTCTCTCAAGGGCAAAATGCTCAACGTAGAGCTGACAGATGCAGGTGGTGTGGTCACCGTTGAAGGTATTGCTGGCCGCTATGGGCGGGTGTACCTGACCTACAACATGACCTTGAACCCCAACTCCGATAGCCAAGGTGCGTTCACCGGTCGTGGCATGGGCATCAGCGAGGACGGCGCGCGACAAGCAGGGTCCCGCAATGGGGTTTGGAAGCGCGAAGGCACGGTCATTACCTTTCACTCGTTAGACGATGTCACTGACGGCAATCAGAACCTGTGCAAATCGGTACTCGATATGTCTACCGGCGAATTCGAGATGACCTTCTACCCAATGTAGATCGTCCTCGAGTACCTCCTCTGGTGGGCTGTGCTGCCATCGTGTTTACTCCCCTAAACCAGTGTTTAGGGGAGTGAGATGATCGACATTAACGGCATGGCCCACGTTATTTTAACGGTGAGCCAATTCGACAAGGCGCATAAGTTCTACAGTGGCTTGCTGCCAGAGTTTGGCATGACCAAGGTCAACGACGGGCCGGATTTTCTTTATCACGTCGGTGCGCGCACGGCCATCGGCGTGCGGCGCTGTGACCCGCAGTTCGCAGCTGAACGCTTCGAGCAATATCGCGTGGGTCTGCATCACATTTGTTTGCGTGCCAAAAGCCGCGAAGCGGTGGATCAAACCGCCGCGCTTGCCGCTTCTCTGGGTGCAAACATCGTGCGCGGCCCAGAAGAGCGGGATTGGGCGCCCGGTTATTACTACGTGCTGTTCGAGGACCCCGACGGCATTCGCCTAGAAGTAAACCATGTGCCTGGCACCGGGCTACTCAACACCGATGCGAGCTTCGGCTCTGCCGATGACTACGTTCGCAAGGACGGCAAAGACCTCATCGACCACCGCTGATGCGCATTTGCTTCGTCACTCACTTGGCCTAATCTCAGCACCCTAAATTGCACGTTCAGGGGAGGATTGATGCAAGAACCTACAAACATCCAGTTTTGGGGCGCGAGTACCATGCGCACGTTCAGGCCACTGTGGGTGGCCGAAGAGCTAGGCGTGCCTTATACCCATCACCCCATTGGCCCGCGAACAGGCGAAACGCAAACCTCTGCCTATACCGAGATGAACCCCAAGCAGAAAGTGCCTTACCTGCAAGACGCGGGGTTTGGTCTGTCGGAGAGCGTAGCCATTTCTCGTTATCTGATTGCCCGTTATGGCAGTGAGTCAACGATGGCGTTGCCAACCTCGGTGCAGGCACAGGCGAGAGAAGACGAGTGGGTGTCCTATATTTACGGCGAGCTAGATGAAACCTCACTGTACGTCATGCGGCGTCACGGTGATTTGGCTCACATCTACGGCGAAGCTCCAGCTGCCATGACGGCTTCTCGCGCCTATGCGGAAAAACACTTAGCCGTGGTCGCCGAGCATATGACAGACAAAGACTTCGTCGTTGGCGACCAGCTTAGCCTTGCCGACATCATGCTCGTGTCCTGCCTTGATTGGGCAGTGCATTACGACTTCGAACTGCAGGCATCATTGCTGCGCTACCGCGACCTGCACCGCAGTCGCCCGGCCTACCGACGTGCTTTTGAGGTCAACTACCGCGCGTCGAGCTAGACGAACCAGCAACGACGCAAGACAAAAAAGCAAAAAGATAAAAAGAACAACAGTGCCAAGGAGAAGAAACGATGGGACCGCTTAACGGCTTAAAAGTGATCGACCTCACCAGCATGGTGTCTGGACCCGTGGCCGCCGCCATGCTCGCGGATCAAGGTGCTGAGGTGATCAAGGTAGAACCTCTGCACGGCGAGCAAATGCGGTTGATGGGCAAACCCATCAACGAACTGCCGGCGATGTTTTTCTCCTGCAATCGCGGCAAGCAATCCCTCGCCATGGATCTTAAGTCCGACCCAGGCAAGCAGGTGCTGTGGCGCTTGATTGAAGAGGCTGACGTACTGCTGCAGAACTTTCGCCCCGGTGCCATGCAGCGCATGGGCTTTGCAGAAGCAGAGGTGCGGGCCAAGAACCCGCGGTTAATTTACGTTTCCATCAGCGGCTTTGGCGAGCACGGGCCCTACGCCCATCAGCGGGTTTATGACCCCATCATTCAAGCGCTGTCTTGCGCCACAGACATTCAAGCCAACCGCATCAGCCGCGACCCAGAAATGTTTCGCGTGATCATTGCCGACAAAGTCGCCTCACTGACCGCGGCCCAAGCCATTGCCAGTGCGCTATATCACCGCGAGCGCAGCGGCGACGGGCAGCACATCAAGGTGTCCATGCTCGATGCCATGCTGGCGTTCTTTTGGCCCGAAGGCATGGGCGGTATTACCTACGCCGATAACGAATACGACCCTTCAGAAACCTCAGGCTCCATGGATCTGATCTATCCCACACAAGACGGCTTCATCACCGCAGGCGTCATTAGCGACAAAGAATGGGTGGGCATGTGCCGTGCGCTCGACCGCGAAGACCTCATCGAAGACCCGCGCTTCGCCACCGCCGGTGCGCGGCTGCAGCATGTGCAAGCGCGCAAAGAAATCACCATGGCGGAAATTGCGAAATGGCCCAGCGCCGACATACTTGAGCGCCTGCAAGCGCACGATGTGCCCAATGCACCTCTGCTGCGCCGCATGGAATTGCTCGATCACCCGCAGATACAGGCCAGTGAAACAATCCAGCGCACCCATTTCGAGGGTTTTGGCGAAGTGCGCCAAGCGCGACCCGCAGCGCGGTTCAGCGAAACACCCAGCGAGATTCGCGGCCCCGCACCCAAGCTTGGCGAGCAATCCAAATCGATACTGGCAGGGCTTGGCTATTCTGCGGAAGAAACCCAGAAGCTCATTGATGCAGGCGTGATCAAGGGCGCTTGAAGCGTTAGAATTCACAGATTTGGGGTGTCAATTGGACTAGTGCTGCATCCTGCGATTATGAGTGCAGAAGTCAGGGTTGTGTTTTCAAGGACTGCCCGTCACAGAGCATTGGTTTTATTCTGCGTTAAAGCTAGGCTTTGATCTCCATTGGGGGGTGGGGTCTTTCATTCGTGTCTGTTCGCTTGAGCAAAAAATGGCTCTCTATCGACGAGGCTCGCGGTTTGTTGCGCGGGAATCTTGGTGTGTTTCAGTTGGCGGATGCGCAGCAAAATACGCGCTACATTGGCTACGCCGGTGGCAAAAGCTTGTTTGGCCTGAAGGGTGAAGTGAGCGCAGCGATCGAGCGTTTGCCTGCAGCGACGTTCGTGCGCTGGGAAGTGACGACCTCCTATCTCAGTCGTTACAAAGAACTGTTGATGCTGCATCACTACGATTACGGTGAGCTACCGCCCGATAATCCTCCGCCTGCCGCAATTACCTTGGGCAAATTAAGGCCTGCTGGATGAACCTAGAACTGACCGAAGAGCAAGATTTGGTTGTCGCCATGGTGCGGCGCTTTGTGCGCGAAGAAATTTTGCCGCTGGAGTATGACCTAGACCCAGATGCGGACGAACTCGATGCGGCGGACCGTGCTCGGTTGATCGAAAAAACCAAGGCCATGGGGCTGTATGGACTGGATATTCCGCCGGCCTTTGGTGGGCCGGACATCGATCTGGTCACGCGCACGCTTATGGCGGTTGAGATGGCGCAGCATCGGGCGGGATTGTACGCGCCTTGTTATGGCACCTTTGGTGGCGCGGGTTTGGCCCAGCTCTTTGAGGCGACGGACGAGCAAAAAGACAAGTACTTGTACCCCACACTGCGGGGCGAGAAGCGCGGCTTTTTTGGTCTGTCGGAACCTTCGGGCGGTTCAGATCCGGCTCGGGCGATTCAAACCAAGGCGGTGCAGGATGGCGATGACTGGATTATCAACGGCGGCAAGCTATGGATCAGCGGGGCGGACAAAGCCCAATACGGGCTGGTATTTGCGCGTACGGCCAACGACAAGGGCCGCAACGGGGTGACCTGCTTTATTGTCGATACCGACACGCCGGGGTTTGCGGTGCGGCGCATCGTGCACACGCTGCGCTCGGCCCATTACGCTACCGAATTGAGCTTTGCAGACATGCGCGTGCCTGCAGCCAATATTCTGGGCGAGCTGAACAAGGGTTTTGCCATCGCCAACGACCGGTTAACCAAACAGCGCATTCCTTACGCGGCGGGCTGTATTGGGGTGGCCATCAAGGCGCAAGAAATGGCGCTAGAATACGTACCCCAACGCGAGACCTTTGGCGCGCCGTTGTCGTCGCGGCAGTCTATTCAGTGGATGCTGGTCGATAATGAAATCGACATTAAGCAATCGCTGTGGATTACCTTGGAGGCAGCAGCGAAGGCCGAACGCGGCGAGAATTTTCGTAAAGAAGCGGCCATGGCCAAACTGGTGGCCACGGAAGCTGGGGGGCGGGTGGTAGATCGGTGCATGCAGATGTTTGGCGGTCTTGGCGTCGCCAAAGACTTACCCTTTGAGCGCTGGTTTCGCGAGATGCGCATTCGGCGCATTGGCGAGGGCCCCAGCGAAGTGCAGCGCCATGTCATTGCCAGAGAGCTGCTGGGTTCGTCGCTGCGATAGCGGCGTTGCGTGAGCTAGATAGAAGTAGGAAGTGACAAATGGGCAATAGCCAAGAAGAAATAGACATCATTCGCCGCACCTTGCATTACCACGAAGCAGGCACCACGCACATGGAGCCTGAGCTGCTGCGCAATCCGGTATCGCACTACGCCGACCTTCAGCGGCTCGCCCAAGAGCAGTCGATACTGTTTCGCGAGTTTCCCATTATCGTCGGTCATGTCAGCCAATTGGCGTCGGCGGGTGATTTTTTCACCCACGATGAAACCGGTGTGCCCATACTGGTGACACGCACCCGGCGGGGCGCCGTTAAGGCGTTCATGAATGTTTGCCGACATCGAGGGGCACGTATCGTTACCGCAACCGGCGGTAATGCCACCACATTTTCTTGTCCCTACCATGCGTGGACCTATGACCTTGAAGGCCAGCTGCGTGGTTTGCGGCAACCTGCGGGCTTTGCGGACTTAGACAAGGGCGAGCATGGCTTGGTCGAACTGCCTGCTTTTGAACGTTACGGTTTGATCTGGGTGCGCCCGAGCGTTAGCGAAGCGCCGATCAGTATTGACGCTTGGCTAGCACCCATGGCGGAACAACTTGCGTCTATTGATATGGCATCTCTTGTTGTACACAAGGCATGGTCGGTGGAGCTGAACATGGGTTGGCGTATCGCCCTTGAGGGGTTTCAAGAGTCCTATCACTTTTGTTCGGCGCACAAACAAACGGCTTGCTCGGCCTATCTCGACAATCAGTCGGTCTTCGTCGACCACTACCCGCACTTTCGCCACGCTGTGCCTCTGGCTAAAACGGTGGAATTGCAAGAGCGAGCCGAAAGCGAGTGGGATTACCGCGCCACGTATATGGACCAAAACTATTTGTTTCCCTGTAACTTTTTGCAGGTCATGACAGACCATGTATTCGTTCATTCGGTGATTCCCACCGGTCCGGGCAAAAGCGTCTTCAAGTGCATCATGCTGGTACCCGATGCCGCCGATCTCAGTGAAGAGCTACAGGCGAAAAAAGCCCGCTACTGGGAGGCCAACTACAACGTGGTTCGCACGGTATTTGGCGAAGACTTCGCCATTGGTGAAGGCATTCAGCAGGGGCTGACCACCGGAGTGAACGAGCATTTCGTTATTGGTCAGTTTGAGGCTGGCATTCAGTTGGCGGAAAAAGCCTTAGACGATGCCTTGGGTGGTCGGCTGGTTTGTCCGCAAACGTTGACGCTTAGCGAGTGAATTCGCGCCCTCGCGTTGTGGACGCGGTACGCGTTGCTGCCTGCCGCATCAGCGCGGGTCTTTGCTTCTGCGCGGCAATGGTCTCTGCCCATGGCCAAAATCCACCGAATATTGTGCTGATCGTCGCCGAAGACCTGAGTCCGCGGGTTGGTGCCTTTGGCGACGCGGTAGCACAAACCCCGAACATTGACGCCTTGGCCAACGACGGGGTGCGCTTTACTCAGGTGTTTTCCGCCTCTGGTGTTTGTGCGCCGAACCGCTCAGCGCTGATCACGGGCGTTTACCCACAGAGTTTGGGTACCCAACATATGCGCACGACCAATCGCGACTATGAGGCGGTGCCGCCTGCAGCGGTGAAAGCCTTTCCCGAGCTGCTGCGCCAAGCTGGATACGCCACCGCCAATACCGCCAAAACCGATTATCAATTTGGCGAGCCGTTCACCATTTGGGATGTGAACGAGGGCAACTTTGCGCTGCCGCCAGATTTAGCCGTGTGGCGGCAACTGCCTGCGGGCAAACCGTTTTTTGCCATGATTAACCTCATGTCTACCCACGAAAGTCGCCTAGCTACTCTAGAGACCGAAGGTCAGGGCGCTTTTGGCTCGGTGATTAAGGCCTTGGCGCTGGCGCGTGAGGCGACAGTGAATGAGGTCACAGATCCCGCCGATGTCACCGTGCCAGCGTATTACCCTGACACCCCCCAGGTGCGCGAGAGCATTGCCCAGCACTACGACAACATCCACTACATGGACGAACAGGTCGGCGAAGTTGTCGCTAATTTACGGGCTGACGGGCTGCTAGGCTCCACCGTTGTCATCTGGACCACCGATCACGGCGACGGTCTGCCCAGAGCGAAGCGTGCGGTCTACGACAGTGGTCTGCACATTCCCCTGGTGTTGCGCTGGCCCGACAAAACTGGGGCGGGGCAGGTTGATAGGCGACTGGTATCCGTAGTGGATTTGGCGCCGTCGATCCTGCAGCTTGCGGGTATTGGGGTGCCGGCCTTTGTGCAGGGTCAGGCCATGCTGAATACGGCGCTCACCCAAGACCATGTCTTTGCCGGACGAGATCGCATGGATGCCGTACCCGACCATGTGCGCGCCGTACGCGATCAGCGCTACAAGTACATTCGCAACTACCAAGCTGACTTGCCGTATTTTCGGCCCTTAGCGTTTCGCGATATGTTTCCGGTGATGCAGGCGCTGTGGCAGGGCAACTCTGCAGGTGCGCTAAGCGAGGAGCAGGGCTTTTATTTTGCTGCTCCGCGGCCCCTTGAGGAGCTTTACGATACGGCGAGGGACCCCCAGGAGCTGGTGAATCTGGCGGATGAACCCGAGCACGCGCAAACCCTGCAGCGGCTGCGTGACGCCATGGACAACTGGATAGCGCGGGTGGGCGACAAAGGCGCCATTGATGAACGCCAAATGATCGAGGCCATGTGGCCCGGTGGGCAGCAGCCGATGACCCAGGTGCCGGTTATCGAAATGCGGAATCAGCAGGTGCTCATTGCGTCTGCAACGCCGGGGGCGTCGATTGCTTATCGTCTTGAAGGCGCGGGTATCGCCGCCAAACTGTTCGGCGGCAGTGGTGCTTGGCAGCTTTATCGCCAACCCATCCCCGCTTCGACCCTAGGTGAGGCTGTGATCGTCGCCAAGGCGGTACGCTACGGCTATGCCGAAAGCGCGGAAAGTCGAAAAGAGACGCAGGCTATTAAATGACGTCAGTCATCCGTGTCACTAGCTTGCTAGCGCCATACCCCACTGGCGCAGTTCGGTGACCAGTTCTCGACCTAAATCCACCTCTTCTTCTGGGTGCTCGCAGCACACCTTGAGGTTAAACAAGCGGCATCCGGATTCGATATAGGGCGCCAGTTGTTCGGCTACTTGGGCTGGCGTGCCGCTGGGGGTGTAGCGCTCAAACTTCTCAAACGGTATGCGGTAAAACGCCTCCATGCCTGCCTTGACCGCTGCGTGGGCAGCGTCGCCGTTGTGGCGGTCGAGGCCAACCCATGGCTGGTAGCCGTGCATCCAATTCACATCGTTTCGGCCCAAGGCTTCGGCTTGTTCCTGCACGCTGGCAATGGCTTGGGAGAAGCGACCTGCCGAGCACCACACACCGAGCCAACCCTCGCCAAACTTCGCGGTACGGGTGAGCGCTGCGTCAGAGCGTCCGCCCACCACAACGGGTATGGGGGTTTGCGGTGTGGGACGAATGATCGCGTCCTGTACGCTGAATTCTAGGCCTTCAAAGGTCACGCTTTCTCCAGCCAGCAGGCCCTTGATGATGGCCAGTGACTCATTGGCCCGTACGCCGCGACGTTTCGGGTTCACGCCGCACACTTCCAGTTCATGAGGGTCTTCACCACCAATACCCACACCAAAGATCATGCGACCCGGTGCCAGATTCGCCATGCTCGCCAGCTGTCTTGCGACCGGCAGGGGGTGGCGCAACGGCAGCAGATAAATGCCGGTCATGACGCCAAGGCTGGGGTGCAGTTGGGACAGCCCAGCGACTTCCACGAAGCCATCGGTGCCAGAGCCGTTGCGAAACGACACATGGTCCGCCATGAACATATGATCGAAGCCCGAATCTGCGATCTGCGCCACGGTTTGCTGACGCGCAGGCCAATCGAGTTTCCAAAAATTGCTGGGGGTGGCGAGACCAAACTTCAGTGCTGTGCTCAAAACCGGCTCCTTGCTAATACGTGCGGTCGATCCGTTCTACAGGCCAAATGCTTTGTCATCGAGACCGAGCATGACGCGCCCGGCGAGTTCCATTACCGGCTCGCCAACCATCATATGTGCCGACGCGACATGCACATCGCGAAAGTGCTGCTGCAGGCAGGACGTCTCGTACACCGAGGTGCCGCCCATCAATCGATACATCTGATCAATAACGTCGATAGACGTATTCACTGCGTGCACGTTGGCACTGCGCATTTGCCGCCGGTCTTCCAAGCTGCCCGGGGCGGATTGTGCGGCCTGCCAACCCCTATCGATGGTCTGATAAAAATAGGCGCGCGCAGCGCTCAGCGCGGCATCTGCTTCAGCCACATCAATATGCAGTGATGGCCGCAGTGACAGCGCGCGTCGGCTGCCTTGGGGGGTCTTTTCCTTCGAGGCCCGAATCACTTCGTCCAAGCAAGCCCTTGCCATGCCAAGGCAAATGGCTCCAATGGGAATGCCCAGCAAGGCGAATTTTGGAAACTGATAAATCGGCTGGTTGGCGTGTTCGGTGTCTTCCACATCCCCCGCCATACGTTCGGCAGGTACCCAGACATTGTTGGCAATGTAGTCACTGGAACCCGAGCCGCGCATACCTGACACATGCCAGTTGTCGACTAGCTCAATCTCATCGGGCTGAAAAAATACTCGGGTCAGTCTCGGCGCGTCAGTGACGGTCTCGCCGCTGGCGTCGACTTCGTGAATGCCGCCGGAGATCCACTGCGCGTTGCGACAGCCAGAACCCCAGCGCCAGTGGCCGTTGATGACATAGCCCGCTTGGCCATCGCGCTCCTCGAACAAAGCGGTACCGCTGTCGGCGAAGACACCACTGGTGATTACGTCTGGGTTTTGCAGCATTTTTTGCAATTGCGAGGGTGGTAGCGCACCAAATAAGTACTGCGAGGTGGCGCCAATAAAAATGCACCAAGCCGTGGAGCCGTTGGCGGTGGCCAAGGTCTCGCAAAGTTTGCAGAAGGCCGTGGGTGAAATGCCGAGGCCGCCGAGTGCTTCAGGTACCACCAAGCGATAAAAGCCCAGTTCCGCCAGCTTGTCTGCTAGGTCTTGCGGCAGGTGGCGCAGCTCGTCGATCTCGCGACGACGTGTGCCCAGTTCTGGCAGCAGTTGCTCGGCGGCACCGAGCAGCTGCGTTTCTACCGCTGCACTGGCGCTCATGGCGCAATCTCCGCGGCGGTGAGGTCGTAAATGCGGCGCCAGTTCTCATCCATTTGCGGCAGCCACGCTGTCAGTAGTGGGGTGCTGGCGTCTTTGGCAGTCATGCCTTTTTGCAGGGTGAGGTACTTATATGAAAAAGCTGAAGCGCGATAGTTAGCCGCACAGTGCACCCAAACCTTTTTGCCTTGGTTTGTCATTGCATCCATAACGCCAAAGAACTGGGCGAGGTGATCGGTCCTTGGCGCATCCCACGGCACCGGAATGTGGACATAGGTCATGGCGTTCTCGCTCACCATACGGCCCTCGTCGGCGATGGCATTTTCAGAATCTGGCATGGCGAGATTGATCACCACATCAAATCCCTCGGCGCGGATGGCGGCGAATTGTTCAGCGGTCGGTTGACCCGAGCTGCCTAAGTTCTCAGGCAATGGGTGATAGTGATAGATGCTGCTGACGGCGCTGTCGGCGCTAGCCAGCGGGTGGGTTAACACCGAAAAAAGCAGTGCTGCCCAAACGTTGAATGTGTTCACCCATCCTCCCCAGTGGTGATGCCAGCAATAGCGCTAAATAGTCGCAGTTAGTTGAACACTCGGCAATCGCGAAAGCTGACTTACACCAGTACAAATGCGCTCGGTCCACCGGTAGCATCGAGGACCAGTGGGAGTCAGGAGAGATCATGGACGTTCGTACTCTGATGCGCCGCGCGGCGCAGCATTACAGTGACTTTGAGGCCATCGTGCACAACGACACGCGGCTAACCTTTGCCGAGGCGTGGGAGCGTGGGGTACGACTGGCCAATGGCCTGCTGGCCATGGGACTAAAGCCCGGTGACCGGGTTGGTGTGCTGGAAGACAATTCGGTTGAGGCGGCGGATTTGTTTCAGGCCGCTGCTATTGCCAACCTCGTGCGGGTGCCCCTGTATCCGCGCAATGGTCGGCCTGCCCATACCCACATGCTGGGTCATACCAACTGTCGAGCACTGCTGGTCAGTGAGCATCATGCTCACGAGGTTGAGGGCATGCAGCAGGAACTGCCCGATCTTGAGCATATTTTCGTGCGCGATGCTGGCTACGAAGATTGGTTGGCCGGTCAATCGGCTGAAGATCCCGATGTGACGGTAGCGCCGGACGATTACTTCATCATTCGTCATACCGGCGGTACCACGGGCTTGTCGAAAGGGGTCGCCTATACCCACAAGGCGTGGCTCGCAGCCGGGCGCGACTGGTTTTATACCTTTCCGCCGGTGGAACCTGGCGACAAATGTTTGCACCTCGGGCCAATCTCCCACGGCTCGGGCTACCAGTATTTGCCTATGTGGCTATCCGGTGGTTGCAACATCATGCTCGACCACTTTGAAACGGGTCATACGCTGGATGTGATCGAACAAGAGGGTATTAACTTTCTCTTCATGGTGCCCACCATGGTGAATGCGGTGGTTCACGATAACGGCGCACGTGGCCGCGACTTTTCCTCGCTGAAGTGCTTGTTGGTAGCGGCAGCGCCAATTCAAGATGCCACGGCCCTGGCGGCTCGTGAGGTATTTGGTGATGTGCTGTACCAAGGCTATGGGCAGACCGAAGTGCTGCCGGTATCGATGATGAACTCGGCCCAGTGGTTTGCAGACATTGCCGGCTCTAATCCGCTGCGAGCCTGCGGCTTGGCGCTGCCATTTTCTGAGGTAGAGATTTGGGATGAAGACAACAATCCGGTAGCGCCCAACGACGTTGGCGAAATCGTCGCCCGCTCTGACGGCATGATGAGCGAATTCTGGAATAACCCGGACGCCACCGCCGAGCGTATCGTCAACGGCTGGATCAAAACCGGCGACCTCGGCAAGCTCGACACCAACGGCTATCTGTATGTGGTGGATCGGGCCGACGACATGATCATTTCCGGCGGGTTCAATATTTGGCCAGCGGAACTTGAGAATGTGCTCGCAGGCCATGCTGATGTATTGGAGGTAGCGGTATTTGGTGTGCCGCACGAGCGCTGGGGTGAAACACCTCATGCCCTGTGCGTGGTTAGCGAGGGCAGTGCGGTCACGGCTGAAGAACTGATCGAATTGGTGAGCAGTGACTTGGGGTCTTACAAAAAACCCGGCGGCGTCACCATAACCACAGAGCCCTTGCCAAAAAGTCCTGTGGGCAAGATCAAACGCAAAGATCTGCGTGAACCCTTTTGGGCCGGGGTTGATCGTCGAGTATCCGGTAGTTGACCGAGCTGGCATTTCCAAAAGCGCAGAAGCCGCTGAAAGTCGCCCTGGCCGGGGGCGGCATTGGCGGTCTTACCACAGCGCTGTGCCTCGCCCGCGCAGGCCACGCGGTAACGGTCTATGAGCAAGCTGATACCTTTGTGGAATCTGGAGCTGGCGTGCAAATATCGCCGAACGCAGCGCGGGTACTGCATGCGCTAGATCTTAAGCAGTCGTTACAAAGGGTGGGTTTCCTGCCCCAGGCGACTGAGATTCGCAGTTGGCGCAGTGGCCGCGTTATTTCACATACCCCGCTCGGACATGCTGCTCGCGAGCGTTACGGCGCACCTTACTATCATGTGCATCGGGGCGATCTGCTGCAGTTGCTGGTGGCCCAGGCACAGGCCCAGCCAAAGATAGAGTTGGTACTAGGCAAACGTATCAGCGCGTTCACCCAAGACAGTGCCGGTGTGTCGCTTGATCTTGGTAATGAGTCTCGAGTTTTTGATTTGCTCATCGGCGCAGACGGCATTCATTCGGCGGTACGCGAACAATTGTGGGGCGAGCAGGCGGCAGATTTCACCGGCAACATGGCTTGGCGCCTGTTGGTTCCGGTAAACCGGTTACCCGAGGGCTTGGTCGCACCGAATGCCACGGTGTGGTGGGGGCCGGGTAAACACTTCGTGCATTACTTGGTCAACAGTGGTCGTCAGGTGAACTGCGTCTGCGTGGTGGAAACCAACGCTTGGCACCCGGAGTCGTGGATCGAACCTGGATCGCTGGCCGAACTGAAAGCAGACTTCGCTGGCTGGCATGACACCATTCAGGCATTACTTGCCCGCGCCGATGAGTCCTCGCTGTTCAAGTGGGGTTTGTTTGACCGCGCGCCAATGCAGGCATGGGGGCAGGGAAGGGTGAGTCTGCTGGGGGATGCCTGTCATCCAACGCTACCCTTCATGGCGCAGGGCGCCGCCATGGCCATAGAAGACGCGGCGGTGTTGGCTCGCTGTCTAAGCGCCGGTAGCGAGAACGAGCAAGATTGCGCTACTACGCTGCTGCGTTACGAAGCACTGCGGCGGCAACGCACTGCAGACGTACAGCGCGGCTCGCGGCGTAATGCGACGATCTTTCATTTGTCTGGCATCAAGGCATGGCTGCGTGATCGCGCAGCAGCGCGGGCTGGCGGGCACACCATGGACAAACTGTATCGCTACAACCCGTTGAGTGTGGGGCTACACGACAACATGGATCCTTGAGCCAATGAACAGCGCCACTTGGCTTTTGTTGGGCCTAACACTATTTGCCGGGGCAGCGTCACCGGGTCCGAGCCTCGCCTTGGTGGTGCGTAGCGCTCTTACCGGCGGCCGTCTTGCGGGGTTGTTGGTCGCTCTGGCCCATGGCATTGGCGTGTGGCTCTATGCCTTGGCAGTGGTTTTTGGGGTTGCCGCTGTACTGCTTCATGTTGCCTCGTTGATGCTTGTCGTGCAGCTCATCGGCGTGCTGTTTCTGATGTATCTGGGTACGCAGATGATTCGTGGTGGCTTAGCTGCTGGCGCTGACAACACTGAAAACCTCACCGTGCAGACGGCAGCGCGCTCGCACGGTCGTTACGTCACTGACGGTTTTTTGATCGTATTTCTTAACCCCAAGATCATGGTGTTTTTTCTGGCGGTGTTCAGTCAGTTTCTGACGTCGGAGCAAAGTCTTCAGACCCAGGTGGCGGCGGCAACCCTTGCCGGCGTTATTGACGGCCTGTGGTATGCCCTTGTCGCTACGCTGGTGAGTCTGGGTCCCTTCGGCGCCTCGTTGCAGCGTCACAGCGGTAAAATCGATTTGTTCTTTGGGGCCGCCCTGTGGGTAATATCGCTGTGGATTTTATTGCGGCTCCTCAGTGACGGCTCCGGCATCTGATTCACAATGCCTGCAGCCGCAGTGCGCCCTAAAATAAACACGGGAGTGACCCTATGTCTTTCTACGAAAAGCGCATTCTGCCCCACGTCATTAACTGCGCCTGTGGCGCTCCGGCGGTGGCCCGTCAGCGCGAAAAAGTGGTGCCCGAGGCCAAGGGCCGCGTGTTGGAGCTGGGGATTGGTACGGGTCTGAACGCGACCTATTACCGCGCTGCAGACGTTACTGAGGTCGTCGGGGTGGACCCTAGCCGCGAAAGCTGGGTGTTAGCCCAGCCTAAGATCGCCGAAGCCTGCGTACCCATCGAGTATTGCGAGGCCAGTGCTGAGGATATTCCGCTGCCCAGCGATAGCATCGACACGGCAGTGATCACCTACACGCTGTGCACGATCCCGCAGCCAGAAAAAGCGCTACAAGAAGTCGCTCGGGTGTTGCGCTCGGATGGACGCGTGTTGATTGCCGAGCATGCGCTGGCACCGGATGCGGCGGTAATAAAGTGGCAAAATCGCTTGAATGGACTGTGGGGCAAGATTGCTGGCGGCTGTCATATCAACCGCGACATTCGCGGACTGCTGGACGCTAGCCCGCTGCAGGTGCGTCAATGGCAGGGCATGTACCTGCCCCAAACGCCCAGAGTGGCTGGCTACAATGTATGGGGCACCGCGTCACTGAAGTGATGTGGTAAATCACAGGATGAAACCGTGGCACTAGAACTGTTGGATCAGAAAGCCTCGCGAGGGGAAGCCACGCGGCAGTCGCTGATGCGTGCGGCTGAGCGTCTGTTTGCGGAGAAGGGCGCGAACAATGTCACCATTCGGGAAATTGTCGAAACGGCGGGGCAGAAAAATGAATCGGCGCTGCAATACCATTTTAAGAATCTAGAGGGCTTAATTGCTGCCACCCACCGCTATCGCGATGCTCAAATCGTTGCGGTGCGAAGTCGCTGTCTCGATGAACTTGCCGACCAATCCGACCAATCCGACCAGCCCCAGCTGCGCGATATTGCCACAGCCATGGTGCACCCCACCTTTGAATTGGCGGGCAAGCATGCCGACTTTCGGCGCTACATACGCGGTTTCAGTTTAAGCCTCGCGACCAGTGACGTGTCACCGATGATATCGGTGCGACGCGGCAGTAGGGAGAACGACGAACGACTGGGCGATCTGCTGCGTGCTGCGCTACCCCAGCTGGATAATGAATCCTACCGCCGACGCTTAGATGCCGCGATTCGATACGTCAGTGTGTCGGTCTATGGCCATGCTCAGCAGCCCAATGCCTTTCGCGGCAAGACCGGTGAGCTTTTCTACCATCATCTAATCGATACGCTGGTCGGACTGTTGTCGGCGGCAGAGTCGGCGGACACTAAGGCGCTATCGCGTGAGGTGGCCATCTTTGAAGGTCGTTTGTCGGATTGACGCCCTCGCCGCAGCTAGCCGTTCTTAATGTGACGCATGACCACGGAGAAGTCTTTGCCGGTTAGGCCTTCTTGATCAAGCTGGGCGTAAAGCTGCTCTGCCTGTTTGCCGAAAGCGATGTTGGCGCTGGCGCCATCAGCCGCGTCTTGGGCCAACCTTAAATCTTTGAGCATCATGGCCACGGTAAACCCCGGCTCGTAATTGTTATTCGCTGGCGATGCGGCTACTGGGCCGGGTGCCGGGCAATAGGATGTCATTGACCAACACTGGCCCGAGGCCTTGGATGAAATGTCGAAGAAGGTTTGCGCATCTAGGCCGAGCTTTTCCGCCAGGTTGAAGGCTTCTGATGTGGCGATCATGGAGATACCCAGCAACATGTTGTTGGCAGTTTTTGCGGCTTGGCCATTGCCCGACGGTCCGGCATGAAAAACGTTCTTACCCATGGCTTCGAGGATGGGTTTGGCGCGCTCAAAATCGGCGGTTTCGCCCCCCACCATAAAGGTCAGCGTTCCGGCATTTGCTGCGGCCACGCCGCCGGAGACCGGTGCATCCAATGCGCTAAAGCCTTGCTCGCCCGCCTTGCTCGCGGCGCTGCGCGCCTCATCTACAGCGATGGTGGAGCAGTCGATGAGCAGGGCGTCCTTGCTCGCACTAGCCAGCACGCCACCCTCATCGAAATACACTGAATGCACATGCTTACCGGCAGGTAGCATGGTGATGATGAAGGCTGCATCTGCCACGCAGTCGGCGGCATCTGTGGCTGCCATGGCGCCTGCGGCCACAGCGTTCGCAACCGCCTGAGGATTCAGATCGAAGGCACGTACCTGATGGCCAGCGTCGGCAAGGTTCGCGCACATGCCGCTGCCCATGTTGCCAAGTCCAATGAATGCGATATTGCTCATGATGTTTCCCTGAAGTTATTTCTGCACGTGGCGAGGCGCAGGTGCTACCACTCGGCGATGCTGCCATCTGGGTGCCGCCAAATGGGATTGCGCCAGCGATGGCCAATTTCGGCCTGCTCGCGGACAAAATCCTCGTTGATCTCAACGCCCAAACCCGATCCCTGCGGAATGTCGACAAAGCCGTCGTTAAAGGCGAATACGTCGGGATTGCTTAAGTAGTTGGTCAGGTCGTTGGCTTGGTTGTAGTGAATGCCCTGACTTTGTTCCTGAATAAAGGCGTTCTGACAGACTGCATCTACCTGTAAACAGGCGGCCAGCGCGATGGGCCCCAGCGGGCAGTGCGGGGCCAGCGCGATATCCCACGTCTCTGCCATATCGGCGATTTTCTTGCATTCTGTTATGCCCCCAGCATGGGACAAATCTGGCTGAATGATGTCGGCGGCGCCGAGCGTAAACAGATCTTTGAAATCAAAGCGGGAGAACAGGCGCTCACCGGTGGCGATGGGCACATGGGTTTGACGGCGCAAATCTGCCATGGCCTGCAAATGCTCGCTCAGCACCGGCTCCTCAATAAACAACGGTGAATAAGGCTCAATGGCGTGAATGAGAGTCTTCGCCATGGGGGCATGCACACGGCCATGGAAGTCCACAGCGATATCTAGGGCGCTGCCCACGGCTTCGCGCAGGTGAGCGATGCGTTCAACTGCCGCGTCGATCTTGCTGATGCTGTCGACAATTTGCAGCTCTTCGGTGAGGTTCATCTTGGTGGCTTTGAACCCGTCTGCGATGGCCTGCTGGGCACTGTTCACAATATCTGAGGGACGGTCGCCGCCTACCCAGGCGTAAACGCGAATACGGTCCCGCACTTGGCCGCCGAGCAATTGATGTATCGGCGCGTCATGGTACTTACCCTTGATGTCCCACAAGGCTTGATCGATGCCGGCGATGGCGCTCATGTGAATGCCGCCGCCGCGATAAAAACCACCGCGATACAGGGTTTGCCAATGCCGCTCGATTTGCAGCGGGTCTTCGCCAATCAGGTAATCGGCCAGCTCTGCCACCGTGGCGGCCACCGAATGGGCGCGCCCTTCGAGTACGGGCTCACCCCAACCGACGAGGCCTTCGTCGGTGGTGATTTTCAAAAAGCACCAGCGTGGTGGGACAATAAAGGTTTCTAATGCCGAGATTTTCATGCCGAGGTTCCTGTCACTATCGCAAGCACTAGTATTTTGACCCCGTGAGCCAGATATCAGCCCGAGCCCAGCTTTGCTCCAAGTCTTCATCCACCGAAGCATCGCTGAACCCGCGAGCCGCCAGAGCCTGCTGTAGCCCAAAAAGTGACCAGCCGTTGTGCGGATGATCTTTGAGCTCTGCGCGAAAAACCGCCTCGGCCTTGGTGGGTTGGTCAGCGTCCAGTAGCGTCTGGCCCAGCCAGTGCCGTGCGGCAAAGGGCAGGGGTTCTGGCTCGTCGTAGTCGAGGCTGTCCTCCAGCGCCACGGCCTGTTCAAAGCTCTCGATGGCCGCTTCGGTCTCGCCACCGGTTAGCTGTATCTCACCGGCTAAAATGTGCACTAGTACTCCGACGACATTTTTCGCCGGGTGAAAGCGAATCTTGTCGTCCGTCCTAGCAACGTATGCTCGCAGGTCGGCGAGCGTCGTTTGCGCGCCCGTGAGATCACCGCCTTTGAGAGTGGCATAGCCCTTCGCGAAGTCATAAATCGCTGCAGAGGCTGCGTTGTCGGGTCTGCGATTTAGCTCCAGCACTTCGTCAAAGCGACCGAATCGAATGAGGGTGGTGGCCTCGAACTGGGCGTCGCCTGCGTACTTGCGGTAGTCCTTACCCGCCTGCGTCGCTACGGCGCCTTGGCCGTCGTAGGAGGCCGCGAATAGCAGCATGTGTAGATTGTGGGTAGGGCCATAGGAAAAGCCCTTACCCTGTGCAGCCCGCCGGTCGGCGTTATTGGCGGCAATATTGGCGCGTACCGAGCGCCCCCACAGACCTACCTCGTTCCAAGTATG
>ERZ802821.398-NODE-398-length-24891-cov-35.1124_pt1 | contig 24891 bp, 14 predicted proteins | sample MGYA00345648_ERZ802821 | MGnify/ENA primary metagenome ERZ802821 (study PRJEB30503, sample SAMEA104212357) | marine metagenome | biome: Westerlies Biome; feature: [SRF] surface water layer (ENVO:00010504) within the epipelagic zone...; material: water... | reverse complement strand
GCGGAGAATTGGTAACCGGGTCGTCCGATGGATCATTTGACACCGTAACGGTAACCGACACCTCAGCAGAACTGCTGTTATCACTAGCCGCTACAACGAGATCGTAGTCATTATCAGAATCTAAGTCCGTGGGTGCTTCAAAATCTGGTGATTGAAGGAAGGAGAGATTGCCTTCACTGTCAATGGAGAAATTCTGCGAGTCAGATCCCGTAAGCACGTACTCCAACTGATCACCGTCAGGATCCGATGCCGCGACGGACCCCACATCTAATAATCCCTCTTGGACCTGAAACGCGTATTCGGTCGCTGAAAACGTGGGGGGCGAGTTTGAGGGCGGCGGCGTGATTGGTTCTAGCGTCGGGGTTACGCCATCACCGGCGCTACCTCCTCCGCAAGAGACCACAAACAAAAAAAGTACAGGTGCTAACCACTTATTTAACATCGGAGTTGGCCTTTATTATTCAGAAACGAGCGTTGCCACTATGATCTTGCTTGCGACCCGTGGGCGGCATGATTGCAGAGGAATCCGTGTCACACCACTGGGGTAGCGTTGTTGTCAAAATAAATTCACGAAATCGCAACGCGATATTCTCTTTTCCTTAATCCTATCTTCACGATTAAAGAACAGCCTTACGGTTGGGATTGTTAATTTCTTAACGTGGAGTTAAATAATGATGGAAAAACTCTTTGCGAATGTAAGAGGTGTCGCTCTAGTTTTGTCACTAGGGTTAATGCTCTCGGCATGCGATGACGGCGCTGATGGTGCTGCAGGACCGGCCGGTGCGGCTGGCGCTGCGGGCGCGGATGGTTCGGATGGCGCGGATGGCGCGGATGGCGCGGATGGTTCGGATGGTTCGGATGGCGCGGACGGTTCGGATGGCGCGGATGCCAATACCGCTATATCGCTGAAGCTAATCGGCAGTACCGCGGCTCTGGCAGATAACTTCGATGAATCTGCAGCTGAAATCGTTGCCTACCATGCGGCGTCACAAACAGCGTATTTGGTGAACTCAAATTTAAAACAGGTTGACGTGGTCGGAATGGCAGATCCCACCTCACCAGCAGTAACGTCCAGCGTCGATGTCGCTGCAGACGTGGCGGCGAATGTCACCAGCGAAGAGCCTCTAGAATTGGGCGCAGTCAACAGCGTTGACGTGTACGACGATTATATGGCCGTAGCGATTGAGGCGGACCCCAAACAAGATGATGGTTACGTAGCCTTTTACTCTGTCGCTGGCGGTAGCCCTAGTTTTGTATCTGCTGTCAAAGCGGGTGCTCTGCCTGACAAAGTCGGATTCAGCCCTGACGGCAATTACGCGGTCGTGGCGAATGAAGGCGAACCCAGCGATGACTATTCTAATGATCCCGAGGGGACCATCACTGTCATCGACGTTTCCGGTGGCTTTCAATCACCTACAGTAGCGACCGCCGACTTTACGGCGTTTAATGACGGTGGCACGAAAACATTGACGGGCCCCGTCCGCATCTCGCCCAAGGCAACGGCTGCTCAACCTGAGGCGCCGGCTCCATCAACACCCTGGATTAATGAAATTCATTACGACAACGAGGGGACAGACTCGGGCGAGTTTGTAGAGTTTGCTGCGCCGGCTGGTTTTGATACTACCGGTTATAGATTTCAGCTGATAAACGGCAATAATGGCGCCCCGTATGCGGGCAACACTTTTGCTAACCTTACAAAGACGACGTCGGGCGGGTTAGACCTATACGTTGTAAATCGGCCCAGCAACGGTATTCAAAATGGTGCACCAGACGGGGTCGCGCTGTTGGGCCCAGGTACAGATGTCGCCTCTCAGGATGACGACACTTGCGACATGCTCCTCAGTTATGAGGGAGTGATCAACAACGCCACCGGCATTTGTGCCGGCGTTTCCTCAACCGAGATGGACGTTGTTGAGGGTTCATCAACACCGGTTGGGCACTCGGTACAGCTGACGGGCACGGGTGATGGTTTCAGTGACTTTAGTTGGGTAGCCGCAGCTAATACAAATGGCACTATAAATACGGGACAAACTTATGAAGTGCCATCCGTCGCAAGCTTCACTCCAATAACCGTGGCACAGGACCTGGAGCCTGAATTTGTCGCCTTCTCAGCCGACGGCGGGACTGCCTATGCGACGCTACAGGAGAACAATGCAGTCGCCGTTATTGATTTGGCCACAGCGGAAGTGACCGACGTATATGGCCTCGGCTTCAAGGATTACAGTCTTCCTGGTAACGAAATCGATGCAAGCGATAGAGATGATCGAGTCAACATCAGAAATTGGTCGGTGTTCGGTACCTATCAACCTGACGGTTTTGATGCCTATGAAGTCAATGGCACCACTTACCTTGTTACAGCTAATGAGGGAGATGGCAGAGAGTACGAGTCAGACTCCGGTGACTATATAGATGAGATTCGGATAAAAGATCTCGTGGCAACACAGTTCACTGACGAACTCAAAGAAAAGCTCGGCACTGGATTTCAGGATAACGAAAACCTCGGCAGACTTCTTGTCATGACCGATTTAGGACTGGTTGATCCGGAATCCTGTTCATCGCTTCCTGTCACGGGCCAACCCATTGACAGTAACGAAAACGCGGTCGATGGCTGCGTGTATGAGAACCTCTACTCGTATGGCGCTCGATCGTTCACGATTTGGAATATGGATACAGGGAGACCTGTTTTTGACAGTGGCAGCGATTTTGAAGTCATTACAGCCCAGCAGTTGGGTTCATCTTTCAACGCAAGTAATGATGAAAACGATGGTGACTCTCGCTCCGATGCTAAGGGTCCCGAGCCTGAAGCTGTTGAGATAGCAGTCATTAACGACAACACGTTTGCCTTCATTGCGCTAGAGAGAGTGGGCGGTGTAATGGTGTACAACATTACAAACCCTCAAAGCGCTGAGTTCGTGCAGTATGTAAATCCGCGCGATTTCAACGCAGATAACGCCGCTGTCGAAGCTAATTTAGCGGGTCCGTTAGGTCCGGAGGATATCAAGTTCATCACTCAAGACGGTGAAATGTATCTCTTAGTATCTAATGAGGTATCAGGCACGCTGAGTGTATACAGTGTTACCGTACTCTAAATAGATCCGTAGGCCACAAGCCCGCCATGTGCGGGCTTTTTTGTGTTTAGAGGTTTACCACACTCTCGGAATGGCAAGGCCTGTTGAAGAACGGTACGACAGGAGCGTTTAGTCCGCCAGAGCACAGCGATGGCGCCCTAAGGGTTCAATCGCCAGAGGCAGAGGCAGAGGCGATTGAAGACAAGCTGGCTGGTCCTGAAAACCACAAGAAAGTCCGCCAGAAGCGGGCTTTTTTATGTCAGCGTCAATTGGTCATGCTGTCAAAGTCATCGTTCTAAGGCTGCCATCTTAAAATCTATAGAGCAATAAAACGGTAGCATCCCGCCGCTAAGGACATCCTCTGTGAGAAAAGCCTTTTCGCTGGCACACCGCCATCTCAGTTTGAACGCCTTGGTCATTTTGTTCACGCATCCACTGATTTAAATGCGTCTGCATTCGCTCCAGCTCGCTTGTCTGCGAGGCATTGAGCTGTCCCGCTAAATTATGTAATTCGAACGGATCTCGCTCAAGGTCATAAAACTCATGCCTTGGTCTGTTTAGATACCTCAAATAACGGTCGGTACCCGCTCCCACCTCATCTGCAAGCTCCTGCTGAAACCAGGCACTCGCCGTTGTGAAGCTTGAAAACTGGGTCTCAGGAAGGAGATTTTCAATCAGTTTGTAGCGCTCTGTGCGCACCCACCTGATCGGATATGGGACGCCATTGTGAATATTTTTACTCGTTTGCAGGCCGACGGCGAACTCTTTATGGGTGTCGCCAGTACCGCTTAACAGCGATGAAAAACTGCGACCGTCTAAACCCGCTGGGACTTCATTGACAGATAGCTCCATGAGCGTTGGAAGCAGATCGACTGACTCCACGATCGCTGAAGAAATACCTGGGCTTATCTTATTGGGCCACCGAACAACCAAAGCCACCCTCACACCCGCATCGTAGCCCGTCCATTTTGCAAAGGGCAGATCGCTTCCGTGCTCGGATGAAAATACGAAAATGGTGTTGTCGGTCAATCCTCTCTTATCAAGCTCCTCATCAATCAAACCTACCTCTCGATCTAGCTCGGCGACCTCTGCCAAATAAGAAGATAATTTGGCTCTTAATTCGGGCGAATCACGCAGATACGGCGGCACCGTAATATTGGCTGGAGGATAGTTTTTCGCGTTACCACGATTCCATGGGATATGCGGGTTACTTGACGCCACAACGAGCACAAAAGGTGCTTGTCCAATATCGTCTAAGAACGCCCTAGTTTTTGCAATACCAAAGGTGGTCTCGCCGGCGGGGCCTTTGTTTTCACCTCCTGCTTTTGTAAACGAAAATACGTGGCGGGGATACACGTGAGATTTGCCAGCCAGTGCCACCGCATACCCGTGTTCTGAAAAGTAACTGACGATGCTCTTTGTATCCTCGTAAACACGTGAATGGTTTCCATAACCGCCGCTTCGAACAGGGTACAACCCCGTATAAATTTGATGCCGTGCCACTGAACACATCGCTGTAGCGGTAAAGGCACGTTCAAAAACGACGCCTTCACTTGCCAACTGATCGATATTCGGAGTGTTATCAGCACCCACTAATGAGCTCGTCAGCCTCTGATAGACACCCACGTCGTGCCAAGCCATGTCATCAGCGAGAAAAATGACGATGTTCGGCTGCGATTGGTGCTGACGGCTTCCCAGAACAGCCGGGGGCTGTTCAGACAAAGTCGTTTCACGGGGCACTAACTCGCTCAAGTCAGTCATCGATTGCGAGCAACCTAAGAGCTTGGCGCACGCCGCAAAAAGCAATAACTGAAGAACTCCATGTTTAGCCAGTCTCATTATTTTTGGCCCCGATGCTTGGGTCTATTAGCAGGTATCGTTACTTGATGAGTGCGTTTCGAACGCGTTTTAGCTAATGTCAGGATCCTTTGCATGTCTACGAACCGTGCCAATGCTGAAAGCGCAACGCCTCAAGCGAGTCCAAAACAAGTGCCAGCTTTTTATTATCCGCAAGATTAAGCGTTGGCAGTAATTCGGTACGATGGTCATAGAGTTCTCTGGACACTATTTCACCTGAGGTCACTGAAACCCAAGCGGTATAGCGATATCGATCATTCCTTACCGACTGTCCTCGCAACTTGACCCCGGATACCCAGCGCGTAATTTCGGAATAAGCCGCCTTTTTTGCCACCTCGGTTTGACCCAATACGACGCCCTTAAATGAAGCGCCCTCGAGATGATTGGGATGCTCTATCCCCGCAAAGTCGAGGATCGTTGGGTAGATATCCACCGTTTCGACAATCGCAAGGCTGCGAGAGCCCTGCGGCATCGATTGAGGTGCAACAACAATCAACGGAATTTTTAGATCGACCTCATGTGTAGTGTGTTTTGACCAGGCTCCGTATTCACCCAACTTGTACCCGTGGTCACTCCACAGCACGATCAGCGTATCGTCAGATAGTCCGGTCTCATCTAACGTTTGCAGTAGATCTCCTATTAATCTGTCCACATAAGTAATCGAGGCCGCATAAGCACGACGCAGGCGTTGGGTCTGTGCGGGAGTCATGGGGCCTGGTTTCTTCGGCAGGTTATCGTAGTTCCAAATTTCGTAAGCGACGACCGACCAGGGCGGTGCGCCTTTAGGCGGTTTTTGCAATGCCTGCGAGATGGACTTCTTTTGAGGCGTTGCGTCCCATGCAGATTGCGGGACCCTAAAGGGCAAGTGGGGTTTGTGTGTCCCTACGGCCATGAAGAAAGGTGTTTCGCTTGAAGATAGTGATACAAGTGCGGCACGCGCCTGCTCGATATTAAGTCGATCAGGCAGCCCTTGATCTGACGCCACAATATCGATCACAGGATTAGGTTGGCTAGGCTCCTTTCGCCGCATTCGCATGGCGGGCTCGTGATCAATTGGGGGTTGGCTCCAGCCCTCAAGGTCATCGTCAAGGTGGTGGTAAACCTTACCAAAGGCAAGTGTCTTATAACCCGCGTTCTTAAATGTTTTGTTAAGTGTCGGTACGTCGGGAACCCACTCAGACACTGGCTGGTCGAGGCGCCTGATTCCGGTGGTTTTCGGTCTGAGTCCAGTGAGCAGCGATGCTCTGGACGGGGCACAAATAGCCTGATGTGCGTAGGCTCTGTCGAACACAATGCCGCGCTGAGCCAAGTCGTCAATATGAGGCGTATTAGCCTGCGAATCTCCGTAGATGCCTAAATCGGCTCTCAAGTCATCAACAATAATCAGCAAAATATTCTGATTATCCGACGCTACAACATCGTCCGCCTGTGCAACCGCATAGACTGTCGAAAGAGCCACAACACTGCCGATTATCAGCTTTCCTGGAGAGAACATATGCAAGGCCTTTAGAGAATCCCTTGATTGACAGGCGCTAAACCTTATCCGCGCACAAGTTGAGTCACAGCGTCCAATTTGACCGCATCACTGCGGCATAACCCGCAGTGTGACCGTTTCAAGTTCGGGACTCCGGGAAGATCCACCAACCATGATGCTGAAGTCACCGGGTTCAACCTGCCACGACATATCGATACCGAAGTAACCAAGCGCCTCAGAGGTAATGTCAAAGTGAACCACTTGCGCCTCACCCGGCGTCAGTGAAACGCGCTGAAATCCCTTGAGCTCCTTCACTGGTCGCGTTACAGCGGAAAAATTGTCGCGAACATACAGTTGCACAACCTCATCGCCAGGTAGCTCACCTACGTTCTCCACCACCACAGAGAGTCGTGTCGACTCACCCACTGACACCGTTGAGGACGATAATTGAGCGCCCGAGTAGGCGAAGTCCGTGTAGCTCAAGCCGTCACCAAACTCATACAGATTGTGACTAGGCGCATCAACATATTTACGAACCCTAGCCGTAGGTTTGTGGTTGTAAAAGGCTTTCAGATGTCCTGCTGAGTAAGGCACCGTAATGGGCATTTTGCCACTGGGGTTGACGTGCCCAAAAAGTATTTCAGCAAGCGCCCTACCGCCCAATGCACCGGGCTCCCAGGCTTCTAGCAGTGCAGATACGTTTTCGGTAATCCACGGTTCTGCTAGCGGCCTACCGTTAATCAAAACCACAACCGTAGGCACACCTGTGGCATGAATTGCCTGCACTAGGGCTAGTTGCTGTCCAAATAGACCAATTGAACTTCGAGCAACGTTCTCGCCCGACGTTTTCTCTTTGCGCTCGTATCGTAGGGGGTTACCTCCGACGACCACGATAGCCACATCGGCCGATTCAGCCCGCTTCGCTGCCGTCGCAATCATATCCGGCTCAATATTTTTTACGGTACCCTCAAGGTCGAAGTAATCAATCTCTGCAATCGCGCTACCAACCTCTCTCAAGCCTTCAATGACCGTCGTAATATTTTCCTCGGGTTGCCGCAACACCCAGTCGCCCATCAGCGAGTGATTATCAGCGTTAGGGCCCGTGACAAAGACGCGTGTGCCCGCGGAGAGAGGTAAGGTATTGGCATCATTTTTCAGCAACACGATGCCCTGTCTTGCCAGCCGCAGTGCAGTTTGCTGATGTTCTTCATTGAACATGACAGTTTTTACGTCGGATAGGTCGACCTGTGCGCTCTCAAATAAACCGAGTCGGAACTTGGCGAGCAATATTGGTCTTACCGCAGCGTCAATTCTTGTCTCACTGATTCGGTCATTTGTGACCAGCTGACGCAACGGGTCAAAAAACTTTGGACCGTGCATGTGCATATCGATACCGGCACTAACACTCTGGTACACCGCCTCCTTAAAGTTTTCCGCAGTGCGGTGATAGGTGTGTAAGCGCTCGACATCCATCCAGTCACTTACAACGAAGCCCCCAAAGCCCCATTCGTCACGCAAGACCTCTGAGAGCAAAAAATGGTTGGCATGCGCCGGCACGCCATTCACCTCATTATGTGCAGCCATTACCGAAAAAACGCCCGCGTTGATAGCGCGCTCAAAAGGCGGGAAGTGATCCTCACGAAGCGAGCGGATCGATAGGTCCATGGGCGACAAGTTCAGTCCATTACTTGGATCACCGCCTGCAATAAAGTGCTTAGCTGTAGCTAACACCTGATCCTCTTCATCGAAATTTCCCTGCTGCAGACCCTCAATGACGGCGACGCCCATTTCAGCCACCAGAAAGTCATCTTCCCCGAAGGTCTCGCCGACCCGCCCCCAGCGCGGATCTCTCGCAATATCAATATTCGGTGTAAACGTCCATTGGGACCCGCTTACCCTGACTTCGCGCGCAGTCTCAACCGAGGACTGTCTAACTAAATCCAGATTCCAGCTACTGGCCATAGTGATGGGTGAGGGATAAATGGTGGCACCTCGAACCAAACCGTTACCGTGTATGGCATCGATGCCAATCAATAATGGAATGCCCAGGCGGCTCTCACTCGCATAACGCTGTAAGAGGTTTGCTTCCTCAGGGTCGGTGACATGTAAAAAAGAACCTATCCTGCCAGCTCTTATGACGTCCGGGATTTGTGAGGAGTGCAGGCTGGGGTACATGCCAAACGCATCACTGGCTTTCATCTCCTCCAGAGTCAAATTTTTCTCGGAACGGGCAATGTGCTTTGGTCCTACATATTGAGACATCTGCCCGATCTTTTCGGCCAGCGTCATCCTGTTCAGCAAATCCTCAAGTCGTGCCTCGTCACTTAAATCAGCATTTTTATAAGCCGGCATCGGCAATCCTAGGGCCGGATTTATCAGCATACTGATCAGAAGCAGTAGCGCGGTGTATCGCTTCATGTAGTGTTGTTCTCCAGTCGCAAATTGCACTGTCTTCATTTGGTTTAACACACAGTGATGGCGCATCTTCCAAGAATGCCAACTCGAAATTGGCATCCGTTTACCTCAGCTTTAAGGGCATAACGTGCCTTTCACCTGGCTGAAACTAGCCAACACCGACTGACTAATGACATCACCGAAGCGCACGCAACGACAGTCTGCAGGTCAAGTTAGTTAGACTCCCCTGCCTTCACCTCTGCCGCTTTCTTCCGCGCTTTGACGCGTCTATGGTCGGGTACAAAAAAGTTGGTTAGTCCCGGATCGCTGTCTTTTTTTAGCCACCGATCTGGAAACTCAGCAGCTTTGGATCGATCGCGCTCGCGAAAGACCGCGCCGCTACTAAACTTCTCCGTGTAAGGTACGACGTGTTGTCCTTGGTTGTTGACCAGTCGCTGAAAGAGCTTTTGCCGCATGGCAGCAACTATCGGCAGATACTGTGGGTCTCCGACAAGATTATTCATCTCTTTGGGGTCATTCTTTATATCGTAGAGCTCTTCCGTATCCCAAATGCCATGGTATTGAATGAGCTTGTAGTCGTCGGTTCTCAGTGCAAAGGTTGTGGGAGTGCTGGGAAAATTAAACTCCCAGTAGTACTCGTACAAAAGCTCTTTCCGCCAGTCTGACACTGACATGCCACGCGCCAATGGAAGAAGGCTTTGACCCTCAAACTGGACCGGCGACTTTAAGCCGGCAATATCAAGCATGGTCGGTGCGATATCCAGATTGGCGACTATTTCATCCACCTTATAGCTCTCTGGCAATACACTGGGGCCCCAGGCAACAAGAGGTACGCGCATTGACTCTTCGTAGGCATTTCGCTTGTCTATCAGGCCATGCTCGCCAAACAAAAATCCGTTGTCGCCCATCAACATAACAATCGTATTTTCCGCGTAACCATTTTCCGCTAACCAGGCTAGTAGCCGACCGATGCTGTCATCAACAGCCGACATCGCCCGGTGGTATTCCATCTTGTATGCCTGCACGTCCAGTGAACTGTGGTAAGGAAAGTCCACGCCATGCCAGCTATTACGCTGATTTTTTACCCACATGGGTTTTCCATGGTAATTCTCATCGGTATCAGCTTGACTGGCCGGAATGGGAATATCGCGGTCAGCGTACTGCTCGGCATGCCGTTCTGCTGGGGAAAAGTTGGCGTGGACAGCTTTATGTGACAAATAGAGAAAGAACGGATTATCGGATGGCCGTTCCGACAAATAATCCAGCGCGTAATCAGTGAGCTCATCGGTGATATAGCCCTTTTGTGGGACGTGCTCACCATTAATGTTCAGTTGATTCACGAGACCGTTACGCAGTTGTGTCGGATAGTAATGTCCCTGCCCCGCGAAACTAACCCAGTGGTCGAAACCTGGCTGAGGATCGTCCAAGCTCCTCGATGCCGATGCCGCCTCGCCCATGTGCCATTTACCGACGAATGCCGTGTCATAGCCGGCCGCTTGCAAGTATTGAGGAAAGAAAACGCTGTTAGGATTGGGAGGCGCGTTGTTGTCTACGACCCCATGGTTGTGCATGTATTGCCCGGTTAGTATCGTCGCTCTGCTTGGCGAGCACAAAGCCGTTGTCACAAACGCATTTTTAAAATGCACACCTTCACGTGCCAGGCGATCTATATTAGGGGTGTCTATGATCGGATTCATAAACCCCATTTCATCAAAACGCTGGTCATCGGTCAGGATGAAGATCACGTTCAATGGCTGACTTGATTCGCGATCTGTTTGCCACTGCACATCAAGCACCTTAGATGTCGCGTCACGCGCCTGAACTGAGGCAATACTTAGCATGCCTAAGCATAGGCTAAGCAGTTGAAGTGTAATGATGCCTCTACCTTTATTCGTTTTCACAGCGTTACTCCTTATTGATGCACTTCGACATCTTTTACCCGTTGACCCTAAGATCGCTAAATCAGGTCATCACCGCACTCGCCTTCATAACTTCTCGACGCGGTAGCTGGATAACGTTCCAAAAATCGCGTTTGTATCTGCCCCTTTTTTCCTGGTTTAACCCAACTACTGCTGTCCTTTGGCTGCTCCGCACCAACTGCGGTCAAATAAGCATCGAGCAGCGCCTCGAGTTTGTCCACGCACGCCGCGTTAGCCTCAGCAATGTCCTTAGTCTCACCGAGATCCACCGCCACATTGAAGAGTAAGGAGCGCGTTGATTGGTCAAACCTCACTAGTTTGAAATTACCAGCGCGAATGGCCGAGTGAGGCTCATTGAGCCCCACTTGGTTATAGTGCGGAAAGTGAAAGATGAGACCGTGGGGCGGTCGCTTCAGATGTGCATCCGGTGAAGCGAGAAGCGGTGCGATACTTACCCCGTCCGAGTCCTCAGGTACCTCCTGTGAAGACCCAGCCAATTCGGCAAAAGTCGCCATCAAATCGTACCCAATAATGGGCTCATTTGACTGCGAGTTTGGCTTGATATTTGGCCCTACTGCCAGAAAGGGCACTCGTATCCCGCCCTCCATGAGATCCCACTTGCCTCTCAGAAGGGGCGCGTTAAGCCCATTTTTATAGGGCCGCCCTTTGTTCACCTGCTGAGGTAATACCGGCATACCACCATTGTCTGAGGTAACAATGAAGTAAGTGTTGTCGCTCAAACCTAACCGCTTGTAAGCGTCAAACAAGCGCCCAATCGCCTCATCAAGATCCGTCATCATCGCGGCATAAGCTACATTCGTGTGCAAGCTGCCCAAAGTCTGACGCGATACCTGATCGAAAGTTTCTTGACGATAAGCGAGGTTGGAATGCAACGCGTAGTGAGAGACCTGAAGAAAAAATGGCGTTTCGCGCGTGACGCTCTCGGTCATGAATTCAATCGCACGATCTGTCAGAGAAAACATCTTTTTCGGATCGTCCTCTGAATAGCCATACCACTGGGATTTATCGTTAACGAACCCCCCCTCTTTATTCCCTGTTTGGCCGTCGTGAACGTCATAGCCATACCGAGCCGGATCGGCCTTAATATGCCACTTTCCCAAATGAGCGGCTCGATACCTCGAATCAATTGCTTTGAGTACTTGAGGGATTGCCGTTTGATCGTGATTGACATTGTTGCCACCCAACACACGTGTGTGCTGCAAGCGCGCAGGCGACTTGCCAAACTGAATGCTGTAACGACTGGGAGCGCATACCGGCGATGCCGCATAGGCATTGGAAAAGCGAATACCCGAGACTACAATCTGGTCAAGCGATGGTGTTACGTGAAAATCACTCTTCGCATCAGGAATACGCTTATCCATGGTCGATGACATCGAGGACCAGCCTTGGTCATCGGTCAGTACCAATATGAAATTGGGTGGCTTCGTAACCGCAGGTGTTGCGGGCAGCGCAAAACTCATCGTCATTAGGACCAGTGCGCTAACTACCTGCTTCTTACTCCCTCTCATCAAAACCTCAACCTGCTCCTACTTTAGGCGCATCTTGCGACACGGGGTTACCAAAAATATCTTCACGCGGTATTGCACTTACGTGCGAGAAAATACCTGTGCCTGCCGCGGGGAACGAGGGGTGCTCAACCGTGACTCCCAAAAGTCCCTTCGGCATCGCAAAATTTTCTAATGACGACCCGTTAGCATCAATGTTGATGTCAGGGGTTTGTGCAAAGCGGTCCAACGACATAAAGGCCGGTGATACCGCTCCTGAAAAAAGATTGTGCGAGAGCTGTGGACCTTTTTGATCATTCCAAACAACGGTCACTCGACTCCCTATCCGACTTCCAGGTACGGCGATAAACGCGTTATTAATCAGATTGACGTTGCGACCATTGAGCTCTACCTGAGGCTCTGTATTTTCGAAGGTTACGTAGGTGTTGTTATAGAGGTAGATGTCTTCAGAGACGATACGCTTCGGCGCCGCGAAGTCGCTAACAAATACGGTCTTACCCGGAAACTGACTCTTAATACCCTCAGGTCGAGCCACTCTCGGCTCTCGACTGCCATCCCCGACACTGACGTTGTAACGCCAGATGACATTCTTGTTTTTGCCCAGAATTTCTGTGCCGTACCCCTCGTTGTCATAGAAGAAATTGTATTGAACCAAGACATTTTCATTACCAAAATCCACATGGAGACCGCTTGAGTCATTGTGACCACGCGAACCTATGGCCGCGTTGTACTGAGCCACTATATTTTTCGACCGAAAGAACCAAGCGCCACTGCCGCGGGTGACGGAGAGGGCCTTATTGCGCAGCGAGCCGGATCTAAGAAAGGTGTTGCTCTCCAGCAGCCCCTTATCGACGCCGTTGAGCAAAACACAGCTCCCGCCCAAGTCCTCGCACAGGTTGTTCACGATTCTGATGTTTTGGTCAAAATGATCACTAAGATTGGTCGCTGACTTGTTCGCGGGCGCCCGATGACGAACGGCAATACCAAAGCGACCTGTATAGCGGATTACATTATCGTGTATGTAGATATCGGACGTATTAACCACCGGAGTACCGGGTTTCGAAGGTCGGGTCTCGACTCGAATTCCGCTGACGGTATTTAAGTTGAAGGCTTTGCGCCGCTTGATTGGGTAGACGTCTCTCACCTCAAGATCAAAGAGCTCAAACCCTTTTAACGCACGCCTCCCCGTATTTTTTATCAAGATTCCATAGGCATTGGCGTCGTCGGCATTGTCTCGGGACCGCTGACGGAAGTTTCGTACTTCAAGGCCCGAAAGAATAATACGATCTTTATCCTCGATCAAAATCGTAGCGACCGGCGCCCCTCGTCGGCCATTTCCAGCGTCTAACAAGGGCCTAGCACCGTCGCCGTATCGTGTGAACGTGAGCGGGTTGTCAGAATCACCCGAACTCGACACAATGAGTTGTCCTTCGAAGACATCACCCGCCTTAAACTTGATAGTATCTCCGGGCTGAAAGCGGGTCCTGCTGACTTTTGATACGCTTTGCCACGGAGATTCTGGCGACAAGCCGTCATCTCGATCACTACCTGCTTCACTCACATAATAGATAGTCCCCGCTTGTGTTGCGGGAGCTACCACCAGCAGACCGAGCGCGACAAAGGCACACAACGCACTGGCCGCAACTCTAGCGTTACCTTTCGCGTAACTGCCGGTTATACCCATTATCGGGATGGCTTTACCCGTGATAAAGAGGCATACCAGCAGTGCTATGGTCACAACTTCACTCGCAGTCCAAGTGTGATGCGTCGGTCAGCATCCATCATGCGTGCGATGGGTCCGTCGGGGAAAACGGCCGGCTGAACAGTGCGCTCTTTAAGTAGATTAACCCCGCTTAACGTGATTGCGGTGGTGTCATTTAGGTTATAGCTCATAGACCCATTTAGCTGGCCACGATCATCAGCGTAGAGAGGTAAGCCATTGCTTATATCCGTGGACTCACTGACCAAAAAAACATCTCGGTAGGTGTATCGTAGTCGAGCGGACCACTTCGGCTTTTCATAGAAAGCTGTGAAGTTGTAGGAGTTTTCTGACAGCTTCACGAAGTTGAGCGGCAGTTCCTGCTGCGACCCGTCGCTGGCAATGGCCGCAGGAGAGTTGAACGTCTGATCCCGGCTCCCCTCCTGATATGCATAGTTCGCAATGATACCTAGACCATTAAAGGGCTTGGGCAAGTTCCTAAAGTAGTGCTGGAATGCGATTTCAACACCATCAATATCGCCACCCGGTAAGTTCACCGGTGAGATGCGATTGACCAATATACCTGCCTCACCGCCCACGGTGCAGGTTGGAATAGCCAGAATCGGGTCATTGGCGTTGGCGTCAACCGCCCTTGGGTTACAAACACCTCGGTAAATAGTTTCTCTACCAATCACGCCATCGAGTTCTTTACGGTAGAAGCCCAAACTAACAACACTGCCCTTTCGCGGATAATACTCGATCGCCAAATCGAACTGCTTTGCCGTGGTTGGCTCAAGTGTCGGATCGCCGACGATCACAGACTGCGCGGCATTTAGCGGATACCTTACGGTTGGAGACAGATCGCCAAAACTGGGCCTTCGCATGATCTCGGCTGCACCAAACCGAATCTGAACATCGTCGGTGGGGGACAGTACTAAACTAAGCGAGGGAAGCACGTTGGTGTAGTCCTGAGACTCCGACACATCCCGAAGGGCGCCATCAGACAATACCTCGTTACCCGCGGCATCTTGGTCCGTATTAACGACGCGCACGCCAACACTACCCCGGGCCGGAATACCCAATATCTGCGTTTCGAAGTCTCCGCGAACATAGCCGGCCATCGTGCGTTCATCGACGCCGAACCCCTGGAGCGGATCACTGATACCATTTACATCCAAACCTAGAGTATCTCTAAGGTTTTCGCGCTGACCATAAATGACTGCCGAATTACCAGTCAGGAAATTGTCAAGATAGATGCCACCACCCTGAAAATCGAAAAAATTGCCCGGCGTTGCTGTTAAATATTCAGACAAGTCAGCACCTGAGAAACCCGGAAAGTTTTGTGACACCTGAGACAGGCGCGAGCGATTAATGGAACGCTCACTGAGACGCACGCCCGCCTTCACTTCCTGCCAAAAGCCACCATCACGGAACCACGTTACATCCACTCTGCTGGCGATTTCATCGTTATCGAAAGAGCTCTCCTGATCCTTCGCCACAAACAACGAGTAATAATTCGGGTCGAGTAGCTCAGCCCCCAAACGCTCTCCCGTGGGTCCAAACTCTAGCACCCCATCGCGGTAATCATAAAAGAATGGCACGCGAATCGCGGCGCCGGCACTGTGAAAATTATCGGCGTCGGGATCATTAAATTGAAATACTGTTGTAAAAGAAGGATTAGACGATTCAGATCCGGCGGCACTCACCTCAAATTCGATCTTAAGGTTATCCTGATCCCACTCTCCGCCAATGGCGGCTACATAGGACTCTGTCTCACGAGAGGACGCCCGGTTGTTAGCCCTAAGACGCAACCCGTCGTTGGGCATACCGGTGTCAGCGAGCTGGTCTGCACGCCCATTTAGGATACCACCGCCAATTACGCCCGAGGTAAGAACCGGAACCTCAATGCCAGCAACTGAGACGGAACCGTAGGTAGCTTCGGCCGTGCCATCTAACTCTTGATCACCACCAGCCGCACCGATGAACATTGACTGCCCTAGCCCTAAATTCTTGAAGTCTGTATAGGAGGCCTCTGCAAATAGCTTTAAATCGGGATTGAACTGCCACTCGAGGGAGCCAGAGAGCGCAGTATTTTCACGCTCCTGAACGCCGTATAACAGGTCGCCAAAACCCGGCTTGTAGTAAGCATCGCCAAGACCGTCTCCTGTGAAATCAACGTTACTTTGGTTGGCTGCACGTACTCCGGGGGAAGCGCGTAATGAATCCTCCCGCACGGTTTTCTTTAGATGGCTTATAGTAAGGATCGCGCCCAAATCGCCACGCGATGTGGCGAATTTATCGCCCATCGTGGCGGAGAAGTTCTCATTCCATACGTCTGCATTTTCAGCAAACTCAGTGCTGGCACGAAACACAGCAAGCCTCTCCTTGAGAGCCAATCCTTTATACGTCTTGACGTCGATCGTTCCGCCGATGCTGCCTTCAACCATATCGGCCGTCGGGACCTTCACGACGTTCAAAGACCTTACAAGCGCGGCTGGCAGATCTTCAAAGCTCATACCGCCGCGGTTATCGCCAGATGGCGTGGTACCTCGCCCATTAATTTCGACGCGGTTACTTTCACTACCGCGAACCGAGACAGAAGAGCCAATCCCCGCGCTTCGACTAATTTGCACACCGGGAATATTCTCGAGTACTTCCGCTAGGTTCTCATCTGGCAGCTTACCGATATCCTCGGCGTTGATGACTTCGATGAGATTAGAGCTTTGCCGCTTTTCCTCCAGCGCTGTTTCCAAGCTCTGCCTGATACCGTAGACCACCACTTCTTCCATCGGTTCCGGCGTCGCAGTGTCATTAGCCTCGGCAGAATTACCTTCCTCCTGCGCCATCGCGTTAGAAATGGATAACGCTGCAATCATGGCAGTTACCAGTAGCACTGCCGCAAATATGCGATCACGATGTCCTTTCATGGGGTGACTCCTCGATTTTGATTCGATCTCGCTCGCAGGCACGAATACATCTGTATTTGGATCGCGACTGTCTAAGCCTGAATTTTTAGCGGTTTGAGCCCTAATTAGCTGACTGTCAAACAACATCAGATATCATCCCGTACGAGCCACTGCGCGTTCTGAGACCCTGTGCGTGCAACGAACTCACTGAGCCCTCGCTGAAAATTAATCCGATAAGACTGCGTTACGGGGTTCGCTTTTTTGGTCAGTGACGACGTCCAATAATTGAGCACATTGGTAGGGTTCGGAAACACACTCGTGTCCTGCGCCGGATTGTTCTTGGTGACATCGACCAAGGTTTGCATCTCTTTCATATTGGGCAAACGCCAGTCGTCATAGCCCGCGTAGGTGGAGTCTCTTGCCGCCTTCATAGAACCTCCCCAGACTAAGGTAGATGCCGAGCCATTACTGCAGTCCTCACCCGACAAGCCCTCTGGGCAGCGTTTCCACATCAACCCAGTGACAACATCGCTGAGGGTTCCGTCACCGTTATCAACGAACCGAGCCGCATCAAATTTAGAAGCGGCGTAAGCCCCAGACACCAGCCTGACTTGGAAATTTGAGGTTTTGGCCTTCGAATTACCAATCCCTGCAAAAAAGTTCACCGTCCAAGCATTGGTGGCAACACCCGAGATAGGGTCGCTCGTCCAGTAAGATTGGCTCTTGCCATTAGGGAAGCGCGGTACGTCAAACGCGGGATTTTGTCGCCCATTATTAACGATGGTGAGTAATTCCGTCAGCGATGGTACTCTCCAATCTGTTATGCCACAAAGGCCTTCAGTATTTGTAGTGTCGGCAAGAGTGTTTCGATTCTGCCACGTGCCTTTGACGTTAAATGAATGTGTTCCAGTAGTGGTTTTAACCTCCCAAATCAGCCCCGTCACATTGTCACGAACGCAGGACCAAAGAGTACCGTCGGCCTCAGTGCCTGTTGCTGACCATGTCCCGTTTTGGACCGGGATCGCGCTGCCGTCACTCCCTAATTTCGTGTAGTCAAAGGCAGCGACTCCGGTTCCCGCTTTATTGGCTGCAATAGTGGTATCTGCATCTCGTCCTTGGTCACAGTCTTGAGGAACGTGTCCACCATTTTGAATGGCCTTGGTACAGGTCGCATTGATGCCAGAAGTCCCATTACCACTCACCGTGATTCCAGTGTCATTCAGTGGATTCATGGGCGTTGACACCAACTCATTACTAATCGGACTTTCGACTGACCCTGTCAACGCTGTAACAACTAAAAAGTATGGCGTATTGTTTTCAAGACCCGCCAGCGTGTAGTCAGAGGTAACATCGAGGACTGTCACGGCACCATCCAATGACTCGAGGTTGGCTAGGTCATCCAGTGCGGCAATACTCTCGGTTGCGTAGAACAAACTATAAGACGTTGCGTCAGTCACATCAGCCCAGCCGAGGGTTAAACGGCCGTTTCCAGTCCATACCACACTGATTACCGGCGCGTCAGGGACGGCAGGCTCGACAGTCACAGACGCCGTTACAAAAGTTTCTGCATATAGGGTGTCCGCCGCCTTTACCGCGGTGATTGTGGTTGAACCAACGTTTACCGCCGTAACCAGTCCAGTCGCACTTATTGTAACGACGGACTCATCTGCGCTGGAATAAGTAATCTGTCCCGTGCCCTCGCCACCAGTTGCTGCAATGGTTTGAGAGTCATTCACCGTAAGCGTGTAAGCGCTCGATGAGAAGCCAATAGTTTGTTGAAGCAAACCTGAAACATTGACAGTCGTGGTCGCACTTGCCTCTTCGTAGGTGCTGTCGGCTGCTTTAAAAGCTGTGATGGTGACGCTGCCAATGGCGACACCTGTTACTAGTCCCGCACTGTTTACAGTCGCAATTGAAGAATCGCTACTCACATAGGAAATCTGACCAATTCCAGGCCCACCAGAAGCAGTCACGGACTGTGAGTTGCCGAGAACGACTGTGTAGCTCTGCTCCCCAAACGTAATACTTTGAGCCAGTTTTGGTGTAACCGTTACAGAGGTTTGGGCCGTGGCTTCGGCGAAGGTACTGTCTTCCGCTTTAGTCGCCGTGACGGTAACAGTACCTAGGCTTATGCCAGTTACCACGCCATCGCTTGAGACCGTCACGATGCTGTCATCACTGCTGGAAAACGAGACTGCGCCGTCGCCCTCACCACCTGTGGGAGTGATCGTTATTTGGTTGGTGATGATGACGCTGTAGGTGTCACTGGGAAACGCAATGTTCTGCTCTATTTTCGGCGTGACCGTAATCGCAACTGTTGCGCTTGCCGCTGAATATAGATTATCAGCCGCTTTAGTCGCCGTGATAGTAGCTGTACCGACCGAATTTGCTGTGATTACACCGCTCTGCGTGACACTTACCACCGCCTCATCTGTGCTCTCGTAGCTCAGCGCACCCGTACCAGAGCCCCCGGATGCCTCGAGCGTTTCCGAATTACCTACAATGAGAGTATAGGTGTTAGTCTCAAAGCTGATCGCCTGTAAGTTGGTAAAAGACGTAATCTCGCTCGGACCAGATTCACTGCCTCCACAACCCGCCAAAAGGGTCGCTAAGAAAAAACCGAATCCCGACTTTATAATATTCATTACGGTGCCCTTTTGATGACTGATCACGGATTGTTAGCTCTTGAGGATATTAGAAAAACTCGTGGCTTTTTTTTTATGCCCGTTTGCAGACTAATGACAATATTGTCATGATGCAACAGCCAACGGCGAAGGAGACTGTATTGCCGAAGAGCCGCCTGGGAATTATTAGCTTCTTTTTTTGATAAAGCGACAAACGAGGCGCTCAGTTCATCGCCGTGGACTGTGTTTACCTATGGCTAATAGTGAACTAATGTACAACGCGTTTTAAGGAACCTGTCAGTAAATGAATGAGAAAAAATCGACTTTGGCTTCCGTTGCGAAACTTGCCGGAGTGTCGATTAAAACCGCGTCGCGCGTGGTTCGACGCGAGCGTAATGTTAGCGAGAGTACTCGCAGTAAGGTTGAGGACGCGATACGTGAAGTAAGTTATCGGCCCAGTATCGCGGCTCGTGCCGCCGTGGGAACTCGGTCTTATCTCATAGGTTTGGTGTTTGATAACCCCAATTCCGATTACATCGTTGACTTATTGCGCGGCGCCATACACCAGACGAGAGAAGAGGGGTACCACTTAATCGTGGAGCCCATGCGCTCACAAGATGAATCGATGATCCACGATTTGCGTCGGCTTATTATCCAATCAAATTTGGATGGTGTTTTGCTTCCACCTCCTATCTGTGACTCACCCGATGTTCTGGCATTGCTCAAAGAGCAAGAAACTCCTTACGTGAAAATAGCCTCTAACGAATCCTCCAATGGTGGGCTCAGCGTTGGCATGGATGACGTGTCAGCAGCTGCAACCATGACCCGGCACCTAGCCGATTTAGGTCACACTAATATTGGCTTTGTCCAGGGTCGAGAGGGGACCACAACCACCAGTAGACGCCTTGAGGGATTTCAAAATGCCATGCAAGAGAGAGGGCTGGCTATCAAATCTGAATACATCTATGCAGGCGACTATACTTTTAAAGCCGGGTTGCTTGCCGGAGAGCAGTTTTTCAAACTCGCAACACCCCCGTCAGCTATCTTTGCCAGTAACGACGAAATGGCAGCTGGCGTGACTATGGCCGCTCTGCGCAGCGGTATGTCAGTCCCAGATGACATTTCGATTGCCGGCTTCGATGACAGTCCAATTTCGAGAATGATCTGGCCTCCGCTGACCACCATCCGACAACCCATTCAAGCCATATCGCAGAAGGCGATATCACTTCTCATTAATGAGCTGAGACAAATAGAGAATGACGACTCTGTCTCTACGTTACCCTTTGACTTGATTACGAGGCGCTCTACAGCAACCTACCAAGTGCATACTGCTCATAAAAAAATTAATCACTAATGGGATCGAGCTCGCGTCATCATTGGTTTACTTAACCGCAGGCTCGAGTTCACTCATAACAGTACGTCGTACGTTATCGGTTCAATAAGATGCAGCATCAGTACCAGCCTCGCCGAGTGCAACAGCCGCGAGGCTAACAGAGGCCAGACTATGCAAGACTGTATCGGGGCATTTGGTCGCTTCTAAAAAACTTTGGATAGCTTCTTACCCACCCAAAATAGCGTAGCAAAAATGTCGATAAATCTTGGGATAGTTAGAGCGTAAGTTATTAGTGTACGGTTTGCGCTCTCGACTAAAACTTGCGCCGTCCCCCGCGAAACGAAGCTGATGCTAGAGGGGATTTTTTACCTTCAACGTTTCTATGCCGGGAAGATTGGGGCCGGTCACCCGGCCCCAGTTCGATCTTTAAGCTCGTTCAAGCCTCAGCATTTGAACGGATTAGGTAGCCATCCCACGCCTGGGCATCTTGACAGCTTGCCACTTCGCCGAGGGAAACCATCATTGCCTGTCCTTCCTCTGACGAGGCGAATGCAGTCGATGACGCTTCCGCTTCTTGAGCTGTTTGCCAATAATTGATCCAGTTAAAGTCAAACGGGCCTGCCACTCTCTCCTCAAAGTCAGGTACGCCGACCATGAACCAGTAACTGGACTCCGGGTTAAGCTCAGCACCGGCCGCCAACATCGGTAGATACTCCTCCATTACAACGGCGCGCAAATCTGCAGGACCCTTTCCATCGTTGTACGAGCAAAAAGTGTTAGTCAGAAAATACGGGGCGGGCTCGCCAGTAAAGCTTGCGGGCATAGGTTGCGGGATATATGCGTCAAAACCAAACCGATTAACGCCTACCTCACTGCCGCACGCTAGCACTGATGCATAAGTCGCTTCGTGCGCTTGACCCGCTTCCGAGGCAGCGTAAGCTTCCCATCCCGCCGCACTATCGTCCTTAGAGTCCCACCGAAGCACCCACAGACCATCGAAATCTTCCATGTCTGTATCTCTTGGTATGTACCCAAATGCGGCTAACGTCGGTGCATCTAAACCATCGATTACTGTGTTCCAGTTGGCAGTAAGCTCAGCTAATTTTTCTTGCGAAAAATCGTCGCCTTGATTGCACCAAAGATACTCATAGTAAGCATCAGGGCCATCGTCAGCTGCAGTCTCTGTCACTTCAGGAGCGGCAACTACAGCAGTAGCCGCCTCACCTTCGTCTTGTTTGGCACAGCCTGCACCCATCAGCAGTATTGCCACGAAAAAAATAATATTTCTCATCAATATCTCCCTATTAAACGCAACTTTATGGTTTTGAGACTTTCAATTTATACATCCCAATGTGACATTAGTGTGATTCAAACATACTAGAGCGTGTTCCCTTGAAAATGCAGCTTTGCATTGAGCTTTAGTGCTGCCGAAGCTTAGTCCTATTACCCCCCTTAATCCGCCTTGATATAGCCTAGTAAACCGTCATATGTTGGATCGAATAGATCAGAGAAGCATTGCCATGAAAGTACTTCCAAACCTGCCACTGCTCACCCTCATACTGTTTTTGTGTGCCTGCACTGAACCATCGAGTAATGCTGTGGAGCAGCCGCGCGCCGTAAACGACTCACCTAATGCGGCAATCAGTGATCAAACAGACGTTACGCAGGCTTATCCGCTGATCTTTTCCAATCTCGCACTCGAGTGCATTCATAAGGAATATGGCAACAAAATCGCGCATGTCATGAATAGCGATGAAGACCTAAAGCCGCCGCGTGAGCTCTATCCCGCGTTTTACGGCTGCTTTGATTGGCACTCGTCGGTCCACGGACACTGGCTACTTGTCCGCCTTCTCAATACGCATGCAGACATCATCGACCGCCCCGCTATCGTCGAGAAGCTGAACCAAAGCTTTACCCATGCCAATATTGCTGGCGAGCTGGCTAACTATCAACGACCCGGTATGGCGTCTTTTGAACGTCCCTATGGAATTGCTTGGTTGCTGCAACTCACCACCGAACTTCGACAGTCACCGCACCAAGAAGCGAAAATCTGGCTCAATGTTTTAGCGCCCCTTGAGGCACAGGCCGTTGCGAACATCTCGGACTGGCTGCCCAAACTGACCCACCCTATTCGTACCGGTGAGCACAGTCAGACAGCCTTTGCTTTTGGTCTGATGTTGGACTGGAGTCGAGTCGCCTCAGACACTGCGTTTGAATCACTCTTAAGCTCACGTATTCGGTCTTTGTACATCGATGACCGTAACTGTCCGCTCGCGTACGAACCGTCGGGACAGGACTTCCTGTCGCCGTGTATCGCAGAAGCAGATCTCATGCGACGCATCATGACTGAGGCGGAGTTCAGCGACTGGCTCAGTGCATTTTTCCCCGATCTCGATGCCGAGGCTGGCGAATCCTGGCTGCAACCGGCTGTCGTTACCGATAAGACCGATGGCAAATTAGCGCACTTGGATGGGCTGAATACCAGTCGCGCGTGGATGCTGGAAGGCATTATGTCTGGCTTGCCTGTCGATGATGCCCGCCGTCCAGCCCTACGTGCTGTCGTGGAGGCACATCGAGAAGCCGGCTTGCGTGCGGTACTGGGTGACATGCACTACATGGGCAGTCATTGGCTAGGAAGCTTTGCGACCTATCTACAAACCGAGCGAGGCCTTCCTGACCGCGCAGAGCAACAAAAGTAACAACGCGCGAAACGCGGCCTAATGCAAAACTGAGGATAGACAAACATCGCTCAGTCTAGGTCTTGAGAAGCCAACTCTAGAGAGTCATCGCCATTTAGTGGCGCGGACATCGTTACACCGATTGTGACAATCCCTACCAAATCACCCTGAAATTCATCAATACGTAATTAAGCGCGAAATCTCACGTGCTAGGTTGAATGCGGTTGAATAACAGCCCCAAGACAAGCAGAAAAAACAAAACCAAGGAGATAACAATGAAAAAGAGCGTATGGGTAATAACACTACTACTGAGTGGTTTTTCTCTCTCAGTCCAAGCTGATCATCACAGAGGCGCCATGGAGTTTTTTGCATGTAGCTTCAACGACGGGAAAGACATGTCGGACTTGATGAAGGTAACCGACGAGTGGCGCGAATTTGCTAGCGAAAACTTTTCTGAGACCTATCAGGCGGGTGTCATGACGCCCTACCTCGCCGCACTAGATGATTTCCCCATGGATTTCATCTGGGTTGGTTTTTCTGAGGACCAAGCAACGCTTGGCACCGTAGCCGACGAGTGGCTCGCCAAGGGCCAGAAACTGCAGGCCAAGTTCGACGCCGTTTCAACCTGCAATACGCACTCATTCTGGACAACCTTAGAGCGACGACCTTTTGAGGGGATGGGTAAGCCCGCCTTTTTGCAGGTGCGATCATGCACGGCAAAGGACGATGTGGTTTGGAATCAGCTCTATCGGGCGCAAACCGAAACGATGGAATGGTTTGATAAGAACGAGATTGCAGGCGGCAACTATGTCTGGGTACCACGGGTAGGTGACGCGCGTGAAAATGAGGCCACTTACTACGATGTCTGGGTCACAGGATCATTGGGCGAGAGAGGCGCTGCCGTGGAGAAAATGGGAGAGCTTAATTGGAGCGAGTACCGGTCGATTTGGGGTGACGGTGCTCTCGCTGAGTGCGACAACCCCCGTGTATGGGCTATTCAACCGGTAGGTGGCAGCACAAAGGCTGAGTAACTTCAGTTTAAACGCCTGAAAAGACACAGCGGAGTCACTCAGCACAGTGCCTCCGCTTTTACTGACTTACACTTTGTAGACAACGTCATATAGACAACGTCGAGCCTAGCGGACGAAAAACCGTCGTGGCCAAGATAACCGCTGTTTATTCTAATCACTTCGCATAGACAGCATGTCTCTTCGCCCGATTCGGCGCCGAAACATGCAGCTAACGCGAGTCTAATAAGCTCCATTCAACGATCGGGCCAAAGTCACTCAGGTAAACCTGACGTCACGACATGCAAACTAACGAATGCGCGCTGGTGGAATTAAGCGAGGCATCGGAAGTGTCAGACGCTGAACAAAAAATGTACGAGGCTCA
>ERZ802821.392-NODE-392-length-25042-cov-12.8964_pt1 | contig 25042 bp, 20 predicted proteins | sample MGYA00345648_ERZ802821 | MGnify/ENA primary metagenome ERZ802821 (study PRJEB30503, sample SAMEA104212357) | marine metagenome | biome: Westerlies Biome; feature: [SRF] surface water layer (ENVO:00010504) within the epipelagic zone...; material: water... | reverse complement strand
GATCTTACATTGGATGTGTCTTCTTCCCAGCCAGCAAATGTTTTATATATTGGTTTTTCGTCATCATCATAATCAACACACACTTTTATATCTTTGAATCCATCTAAAACGTCTAATTTAGTAATGCAAAGATTTGATACAGAGTTAATAAACATAATGGATTCAAGGGCTTTTAGATCAAGCCATCCACATCTCCTGGGGCGGCCGGTTGTTGCACCAAATTCATGACCTACTTTAGCTAGTTCCTCCGCATTTGCATCAAATAACTCGGTAGGAAAAGGGCCTTCACCTACCCTTGTTGTATAAGCCTTGGTGATACCTAGAATTGAATCAATATGTTTTGGTCCAATGCCCAGCCCCGAGGAAAGCCCACCTGCAGTAGTGCTTGAGGAAGTGACAAAGGGATAAGTGCCATGATCAATATCTAACATGGATCCTTGTGCACCTTCGAAAATAATAGTCTTGTCTTGCTTAACCCACATTTTTAAAAGATCCTGAGTTTTGCATTTGTAATTATGATAAAGAAATAAATTATTTTCTAATTCTTCAAACACATCATCAAATGCTATTGATTCCGCACTGTATAATTTTTCTAAAACTTGATTATGATAATTAACCAACTTGAATAGTTTTATTTTAAGCTCTTTCAGATCTTTTAAATCTCCAAAGCGTATAGCGCGTCTTGCAATTTTGTCCTCATATGCCGGACCAATTCCTCTTCCAGTTGTTCCAATCCCTTCTTCTTTATCTCTTACTTTATCAATTGCTATGTGGGTAGGAAGTATCAAGCAACAATCTTCACTTACAAAAAAACGGTCTTCAAAATTAATCCCTCTTTCCTTTAAGTCCGAGATCTCATGCGCAAGTGCAGGCAGAGACAAAACTAGTCCGTTACCCAATACACAATTAACTTTAGGATGAAGAATGCCAGATGGAACAAGATGAAGAACCTTTTGCTCTCCATCAACCTTTAATGTATGGCCTGCATTATGACCACCCTGGAAGCGGCAGACAGCCTCTGAGCTTTCCGCTAATGCATCTACAATTTTTCCTTTTCCTTCGTCACCCCATTGCAAACCTAGAATTAGGGTGTTGGTACTCATATAGGATTAATTATCGCCTTTAGATTTATTGAGATATTTAAAGAAATCAGACTTAGGATCAATAAGCAAAACGTCTGATTTATTATTAAAGGTAGCGTCATAAGCTTTCATACTGCGAGTAAATTCATAAAATTCAGGATCTCCAGAGAATGACTCAGCATAGATAGCTGCAGCTGTAGCATCACCATCCCCACGAATTTGTTCTGAAGTTTTATAAGCTTCAGCTAGGATAATTACTTTCTCTTTATCAGCAGTAGATCTGATTTCATTGGATAACTCATTTCCTTCTGCACGAAGCTCTTCTGCCAGCCTATTTCTTTCTGAGCGCATCCTTTCATATACAGAATTACTAAGCTCAGGTGGCAGGTCAATTCTTTTAACTCTAAAGTCAATAATTTCAATTCCCAAATCAGATACAGAATCACCTAAATTATCTCTCATAGCGGTCATCAGCTGATCTCTTTCACCAGAAACAAGTTCGGTAACAGTTCTTCGACCAAACTGATTTTTTAGCTCAAATGCTGTCCTTTGTCCCAACAAATTATTCAAATTCACAAAACTTCCACTTGTTGCATCATAGAAGGTTCTAACATCTGTAATTTTGTATTTAACAAATGAATCAACAATTAGATACTTACTCTCAACGGTAAGAATTCTATTTGGCTCCTCATCAAGAGTTTGAAGTCTGGAATCATATTTTTTTACATTTTGAACAATTGGTAATTTAAAGTTCAAACCTGTTGGCAGGTCAGATTTTATGGCTTCTCCAAACTGAAATACAATGCCATCTTCTTTTTCATCGATTACAAAAAGGCTATTTAAAATTAATGCAAGGATTAGTCCTGCAAGGATTAGTAGATTCATTCCTTTAGTCATTAGTCTTCCTCCGATGGTCTATTTTGTTCTAGAATTTTGTCTAATGGCAGATACATAAGATTATTACCACCCTCTACATCCATCAAAACTTTAGTTGAATTACTGTAAAGGCCTTGCAATGCATCTAGATAAAGTCTGTCTCTGGTGACTTTAGGTGCTTTTTCATACTCTGCTAGTAATTTATCAAAACGGACAGCTTCTCCTTCCGCATTGGCCACGACTTCTTCTTTGTACGCTTCAGCAGCCTGTATCCTAGCAAATGCCTGGCCTCTTGCCTCTGGAACAACTGAAAGACCGTACCTTTCAGCTTCATTTTGAAGCTTTACCTTATCTTCTCTTGCAGCAACCACATCATCAAATGAAGCTTTTACAGCTGAAGGTGGATCAGTCTTTTCAATATTCACTTGCTGGACTATAAGACCAGTTTGATATAAGTCTAAATAGCTTTGCAATCTAGTATCTACGTCTTGAGCAATTTGCTCACGTCCAGTGGTCAGTGTCTCTTCGAGAGTATTATCTCCAACGACATGACGCAAAGAGCTCTCTGTTGCCTCTCTTAGGCTACTTTCAGGATCACGGACATTTAAAACAAAATCCTTTAAATTTTTTATTCTATATTGAACAGAAATAGTAACGTCGACTAAGTTTTCATCTTTTGTAAGCATGTTTGCTGTTTGAGAGTAACGTCTGGTTAATGCGACGTTCTCAACATATCTTTCATCAATTCCAGCTAGCATAAAATTTAAGCCCTCACCTGTTTCTGCATGGTATTCACCAAACCTAAGAACAATAGCTCTTTCAGGTGAATCAAGTTGATAAATAGACATACTTGCATAAATAACGAGGAAGCCAAAAAAGCCATAAAGAAATATCTTTTTCGATGGGATATTAAATCCGTCTCCGCCCGAGGAACCATTTGATCCTGAGCCTTTTTTCGAAAACATTACAGAAAATTTCTTGATTAAATCATCAAATGAAACTTCATCTTGATCTTTTCTGCCCCAAGGGTCTTGATTATTTTGATTATCCCAATTCACGTGATTACCTTTATGTTTAAAGTTTAATTATAGAGATAATTTGGGGTTAAATCATAAGAATTAAATGATTTCAAGAAAATTAAGTTGCTTTTTTAATTCCTCAGTAGCAAGTTCAAGATTAAAAAGATCAAAACAAGTTAAATTTTCCCAGCCCCTCATCCAAGTGCACTGCCTTTTAGCCAGTTGACGGGTAGCAAAAAGAGATTTTTCAAATAATTCTGATTTTTTTAATTGGCCATTAATAACTTGTAATCCCTGTCTGTAATTAATAGCTTTCATTGCAGGATGCGAACTAGAAATATTAAAGATATCTTTGATCTGTAAAATTTCTTCAATTAATTTATTGTCAACCAGCTTGTCCTGCCGTGTTTCTATTCTTTTGTGAAGTTCAATTCTTTGTGCAGGAAAAATTCCATACTCAATCAAGTCATATTTTTCTTGCAGTGCGACTGAGTTCGAATCTGCAATGCTTGCACCCACACTCTTTTTGTTTATATTTATAATCTCTAAAGCTCTTATTATTCGTTGTGAATCATGAGGCTTAATACTTTTTGCAGCTTCAGGATCAAGCCTTGCCAGGTCCTTGAATAGATTTTCGATTCCCCCTTTGAGGATCTTTTCTTCCAAGGTTTTTCGAAAAGCTAGATCTGCGGATGGAAGAGAACTTATTCCATGCTTCAAGATATTAAAATACATCATGCTGCCACCAACCAATAATGGAATTTTTTCTCGAGAATGGATATCTTCAATTAATTTTAATGCTGATTTATAAAAGTCTGCAACAGAAAAAATACAATTCAAAGATACATAATTGACTAAATGATGAGGATGACTCTGCAAAACATCATTCGAGGGTTTTGCTGATCCAATATTACATTCTTTGTAGACCATTACAGAATCTACGCTGATGATTTCAATTGCATCAAATGTATTTTGCCAATGAATAGCCCATTCAGTCTTGCCTGATGCAGTTGGACCTAGTAAAAATATGATCGGCTGCTTAAGTGTGTTCAATGATTTTTAAATCGCACTTTCGTCAGTCTCGCCAGTTCTTATTCGGATGACCTGATCAAGTGAGGTAATAAAAATTTTTCCATCCCCAATCTTGCCAGTGCTTGCGCTTTTAGAAATGGCAGTAACGACATTTTCAAGTTGATCGAGGGAAACTGCAATTTCGACTTTAATTTTAGGTAAAAAATCTATTACATATTCTGCGCCACGATATAACTCAGTATGGCCTTTTTGTCTTCCAAATCCTTTCACTTCTGTAATTGTCATGCCAGTTATCCCAATTTTATCAAGTGATTCACGCACTTCTTCTAATTTAAATGGCTTGATAATAGCAGTGATAAGCTTCAATTTTTTTCTCCTAATTCTTTAATTATATAAGAAGCTTGAATATCTGTTGAGCCTTTATTTTTATAAACAATCTCTTTTGCATTGAATGCATACTGTTCAGCTGCATTAAAATCATTAGCAAATAACTCCATTGCAGCCAGTAATTCATCCTCATCAAATACCCTTATGCATGCTTGAGCTTGCAGAAATTGATTAACAATATCCTCAAAATTAAATGTATGAGGTCCAACAATTATCGGAGAACCAAGCGCTGCTGGCTCAATTAAATTATGGCCTCCCCTTGGCACCAAACTACCTCCTACAAATGCCATTGAGGAGGCAGCATAGAAGCTTGGAAGCAATCCAATGCTATCGATAACACAAACATCAAAACTCTGAGAATTAATCGTTGAAAAAAGTTGAGTTTCAAAGCCCATATCAATAGCTTGCTTTACAATCTGATCTGCTCGCTCTGGATGCCTGGGGCATAAATATAATTTCAAATCTTTCTTTTTTGAAAACTTATTGAATGCTTTTAGCAGTAACTTCTCCTCTCCATGATGAGTACTGCCTCCCAATATGAAGGGAGGGCTGTCAATTTGCTTAGTTTCTAGACCTGAGATATCAAATTTTACTGAGCCAACAGTTTTTATTTTATCCCTATCTACACCAAGCTTTAAAAATCGCTGCATATGATTTTCAGTCTGAACAAAATAAAAAGTTACTTGGCTCAATATTTTTTTTACAAGCCAAAAAAACATTGAATAGGCTTTATAAGACTTTTGACTTAGCCTGCCATTAACAAGATATAAGGGAATAGCTTTTTTATATGCACAAGAAATCATTGATGGCCATATTTCTGTTTCAAATATTAAAATCCCCTGGGGTTTATAGAAATTAATAAATCTATTTATAAATGGGTAAAAATCCCATGGCATGTAGTTAATTACAATATCATCATTAAAAATTTCTTTAGCTCTTCTATGTCCTGAGGGAGTCGTAGTTGTGATAATTACTTCAAAATCTTTTAATAGCTTATTAATGATGCCCTGTGATCCTATTACTTCACCTAAACTAACAGCGTGAAACCAAATGACCTTTTTATTTGTTCTGACAATAGGACTCAAATTGTATCCAAACCTTTGTAAAAAATTTCTTCTATAATCTTTGTCTGAAATACTTTTTATGATTATGCGAAATCCAAACACAGGAAGAAGTATTAAAATTAATAAATTGTAAATTACTAAGTTCATAACAAAGGTATATTTAAATTAATGTAATAATACATTCTTTAATTTTTATCTACTCGTAATATCGATGAGAATAATGATGACATTTTGGCGAGGACTTTGCCATCTACCAATAGCGTGTCACCAAGTGATGGCAAAAATTTGTGCCAAGATTTTATGGATGTTTGCAAAAAGCAGAAAGAAGATAGCTCGAGCAAATATTAATGCTTGTTTTCCAGATTTATCAAAAATTCAGCAAGATCAGCTTTTAAAGAAAAATTTTTTGTTTCTTGGCAGATCAATTATTGAAACAGGTATTGCATGGTTTTGGTCAGACAAAAAGATACAAAAATTAATTGATTACGAAATCATTGGTTTAGATCAAATAGATGTCAAAAATCAAGTGAAAGGCAACTTAATAATTTTTAAACATTCTCAGCATTTGGAACTAGATGCCCGTCTTCTTGCCATGAATATGCCAATTTATGGAGTTAGTCGAACTCATAATTCTATTTCAATGAACAGTATTCAAGAAAAAGGAAGGCTATCAAGTATTCAAGATACAGCTGATAAAAATAATCCTAGAAAGTTTATGAGATGGCTTAAAGATGGGAAAAATGTTCTCTACGCAATTGATCAAGATTATGGATGGGAACATTCAGTAAAGTTAAAGTTTTTTAATCAAGATGCGGCAACAATTACCACAGTTAAGAAAATTATTGATATAACTAATTGTAATTTATTATTTATAAACACATTTTATGAAAAAAATAGAATTATTCTTAAATTAGAATCGATTGCTTATATGGGACTTAATGCTCCAGAGCTTTCGCAAAAAATAAATGATGTGATGGAGGAAAAAATTCTTCAATATCCAGCTGAATATTTGTGGGTTCATAGAAGATTTAAATCAACCTTAGGTAAAGAATTTTATCAATAGATATGGATTTTAAAAAATTAGATACTTTAAAAGGTTTTATGCCTGGTCATGAGGGGCAGGCCTTAACTAAATGGGCTAAAGAATTTTCTCAATATGGTCCAGCCCTTGAAATAGGGACATTTGGTGCTAAGTCTGCTTTATACATAGCGGCAGGAATCTCGTCTAATGATCAGCTTATATACACTATTGATCATCATTTAGGATCAGAAGAGCATCAATTGGGTGAGGAGTATTTCGATTCAGATATTTATGACAACCACTTAGGTCGAGTAAATACAGTACCTTTAATGCAAGAAAATCTTCAGCAATTTGATGAAAGTAAATGGATTATTCCAATTATTGCAGATGCAAATGTTTTAGCACCTAATTGGAAACAAGAATTGGGGCTGCTATTTATCGATGGTAGTCACACAGAGATCTCTGCTGAGAATGACTATGACAATTGGAGTTCAAAAATTCATTCTATGGGAGCATTGGTGATTCATGATATTTATGAAAAGCCAGAAGAAGGTGGGCAAGCACCATATTTAATTTATCAAAAAGCTCTTAATGACGGTTTTATTCTATATGAGCGAGTAGATACGATTGTTTGCCTTACTAAGACTCAAATTGCTTTTTAGTAAATAAGTGATGCGCTTTTGTAAGCTTTTGATTTGCATCTGCTGCAAGGATACATGCTGCTGATGTCCAGGAGGGTGTTTCCTCTGGCCAATATATATTTTCATTAAATTGCCAGCCCATATATGGGATTCCATTAATATCTACAATTGAGATAGCGTTATTCAGAAGCTCGGCTGCAATCTCGTCCTCCCCAATGCTTTTAAATGCTATTGAGCATTCACTGGTTTCAGCAACTGTTACCCATGGTTCATCAGAGACACACTTTATTCCAAGGTCCTTGACCCAAAAAGAATCTTTAATTCTTGAGGTTAACTCGTTGATTCTATTTTTTGACTTTATTCCAGCTAGTATTGGGTAATACCAGTCCATAGAAAACCTACTGCGATCTTTTTTAAGGTCAAAAATTGATAATGGCTTTTCAAGTGCTGCAAGCAATTTTGAATGCGCTTCTCTCCATTCTTGCTCAAGCTGATGCTGTTTTAGCACTTGGCAAATAGCTATAGCACATTCAAGACTTTTAGCTATCGAACTGCACCCGGTTATAAGATAGTCTTCATCAATATTTGAGGATTCATCTATATTCCAAGCAATTGCACCATTCTTATTCTGCATTGAAAGAGAAAATAAAATCCCATTTTTTACCACCTCCCAAAATGTTTCAAGAAATTCAATTTCTTGATTTAACAAATAAAAATGCCACACAGCTACAGCAATATAAGAAGAATAATTAGACTGTTTATTTAGTTCAAGTGCTTTGTCATTGTTATACAAGTTGTACCAACTACCATCTTCATTTTGATTATTTGCCATCCATTGAATGCCATCAATAGACTGACTATTAAATCCCAATGTTGATAGTCCCATTACTGCTTCGAGATGATCCCAAGGATCATGAGAATTATCTAAATTAGATGGAATTGCACCAGAAGGAAGTTGGGTGCGCTCAATAAAATCGCCTATATGCCTCAGCCCAAATAATGAACTTGGATCAATGGGTGAAGCATTTGGAAATTCACTCATTCCTTCTCAAAATAATATGCAATGCTTTTTCCAAAAATTGGATTAATAATCCTCTCTGAAATTCTTAGCCAAGCTGGATTTTGAAGAATTTGAAATTCAAGGAATTTTTTGTATATTTTAACTAAGAAATTTGCGTCTTGATTTTTCCAAAATAAACATCTTAGCCACCAGTATGCACTATGAAAACCGTGGAATCTTTCGGAGTTATTGTATTTAAATCCATGATTTCTTACCTCATCAATAAGTTGATGTTTCTTAAAAATTCTTACATGACCTCCAGGCATATTTTGATACTCCTTGGAGAGAAGCCAGCATATTTTTTCTGGCCAATATGAAGGAACGCTTGGTAAAAACTTTCCTCCTGGCTTTAAAACCCTATGAATTTCTTCTATAGCAGCATGATAATCATCTAAGTGTTCCAATACTTCTGAACAAATAATAAGATCAAAGAAGTTCTCTTCAAAAGGCAATTGATATACTGAGCCTTCCTGAAAAATTGTGCCATTTGAATCAAGCTCTTTAAAAAACTCTAATCCTTCCTTGCACTTATCTAAAGATGGAATATCTTGATCTAAGCCATAACAATAGACGTCCTCAAATTCATTTAATATGCCAAAAATATGTCGCCCCTCACCACATCCCACGTCAAGGACTTTTGAACGAGGTGGTAGATTAATTTTTTTAAAGTCAAAAGTTAACATTTAAATTTTTCCATTGTTTGATAAATTAAATTCTCATACGATTGAGCTATCTTTTCCCAATCAAAGTTATTTATTATATGTTTTCTTCCCTCATTTGCTCTAGTTTGATATGTAAAAGGGTCTAATAAAATATTTCTAATTGCGTTCTCAATACTTTTAGAATCTCTTTCAGGAATCAACTCTGCATAGGTGCTTGTTATTTCAGGAATAGATGCAACATTAGTTGCGATTAATGGAATACTACATGCCATTGCCTCGCCAACTGGAAAACCGAATCCCTCATACAATGAGCTTACTATAGCAATATTGCTATGAGCATATTCCATTGCAATTTCTTCCTTTGTTAAATTAGTTTTATAAACAATATTAGCCTCAATATTTAATTTTTGTATTAAGCGTTCAGTATGACCGCCTGGCCTTGGCGTACCAATGATAATTAGTCTTATGGTGGGATAATCTTTTTTGAGCTGAGAGATAGCTTGCAAAGTAAAGTCTAATCCCTTCAGCGGAACATCAGCACTTGCAGTTGTAATTAGTTGGCCGGGAATTCTTTTAATGTGATTTTTAGGAGAAAATTTTATATGGTCAATGCCGTTAGGAATAACAAAAATATTTTCTTTAATAACATTTAAATCTTTTTCAATATCATTTTTAGAATTTAATGAAGGTGTTGAAATGACATTTATTTGAGGGGCAACTTTTTTTTGCATTCTTAAAAAAGAAAACCATCGCCATTTTGATAGCTTCTGAATTATTCCCTTCGAAAACTGAATGTCATATTTATAATCTTTTGTAATTGGATGATGCACAATTTCTATGACAGGAATATTGTTTTGAACTTGAAGAATTCCATAGCTAAGTGACTGATTGTCAAGGACTATGTCATAAGGCGAATCTTTGAGTAAAACTTTTAATCTGTTACCAAAAGTTTTTATTTCTGGAAATCCACCCATTAAGGCAGAAAAAAACTCGAACCAATCATCTAGAGATTTATTTTTTTTATTTTTAAAGAGGATTAATCTATCCCTAAAAACAAAAGTGCTGAATAAATCCAAACCTGGAGATTTGATTAAATTTACTCCTGACTCAAGGCTTGGATATGGTGGGCCGGATATAATATCAACTTTATGACCTAAAGCTTGTAAAGCTTTAGATAATTCGTACACAAAAATGCCCTGACCCCCGCCAAATGGAGCACTTCGATAACTTGATATAGCAATATTTAGTTTATGATTCAATGCAATTGAAGATTAGATCGTGGTAAGCCAGCTTGAATAGTTTTGATCTTGGCCACAGACTATCTCAGAATATTTTTTTTGCAGAACCTCTGTAATGCATCCAATGGAACCTGAGCCAATTCTTGATTTGTTAACGGTAGTTATTGGTGTAATTTCAACTGCAGTTCCAGAATAAAATGCTTCGTCCGCTTCTAACAAATCTTCAAAAGTAAGATTCTTTTCTTCAATCTTATAGTTTAAGTCTTGGGCAATAGATATAACGCTTTGTCTGGTAATACCATTTAAACAGTAGTCTGTTTTAGGAGTATATAAACACGAGTCTTTTACAATAAATAGATTTTCGCCACTGCCTTCGGATATGAAACCATTCTTATCCATTAATATCGCCTCTTCAGCACCCTTAGCAATCGCATCATTGACCGCCATAATTGAATTCACGTATGTGCCAATAATCTTATTATTTGAATAAAGAGGATTATCGTATTGCTGAAATGGAGACTTAATGACTGAGATGCCATTTCGCTTCGCCTCAGGATTCATATATGAGGGCCACTCCCAACATGCAATAGCTACATTGATGGAAAGCGAGCTTTGGGATCTTAAACCCATAGATTCACTTCCAAGAAAAACAATGGGTCTTATATATCCTTCCAAAAGATTATTTTTAGACATTGAATCCTTTTGAGCATTACATAGCTCTTCAATAGAATAAGGGATGCTGATATTGATTTTTGAAGCTGCATCAAATAATCTTTTAGTATGATCATGCAGTCTAAATATTGCTCCTCCACTGCCAGTTTCATATGCTCTTACTCCTTCAAAAACACCCATCCCATAATGCAAAGTGTTAGATAGAAGGTGAATATTAGTGTCATCAAATGGTTGAAAATTTCCATTGAGCCAAATAAATTTTGAGTCTGTATTTAGAAACATGTTGTGTATGGTTTTAAGTGTCAGTTATTATGACAAAACAAGCCATATAATGAAATTAAAATTGTTATGATAGATGAATCTATCTTTAGAGAATATGATATCCGTGGGATCGTCCCCAGCCAAATTAACGAGCGATCCATAAACGCTATAGCATCTTCAATAGCAAAAAAATGTTCTTATGAAAAAGTAAGTGAATTAGCCATTGGAAGGGATGGAAGGCTTTCAGGACAAGATTTATTAAACTCTCTCTCAACAAAATTACAGGCACTCGGATTAAATGTGGTAAATGTAGGTTTAGTAACAAGCCCTCTCCTATATTTTGCAGCAAAAAAATTATCTTCTAAATCAGGCATCATGATTACAGGTAGCCATAATCCAAAAGACTACAATGGTTTTAAAATCGTAATCAATGATTCGCCTGTTTCAGGAGCTGAAATACTCAGCTTACTTTCAAGTGAACCCTTGCAGGTCAATTCTCCCGGAAGAGAAGTTATTAAAAAAGATCTAATGGACGAATACGTCGACGAAGTATGCTCGCAGGCAATCAAGAGCTCAAAAAAAATGAAGGTGATTATAGATTGTGGTAATGGTTCTGCAGGAGACATTGCCCCTAAATTAATTCGTAAACTTGGTCATGAAGTAATAGAACTGTTTTGTGAAATTGACGGAAATTTTCCAAATCATCATCCTGATCCAGGTAATATAGAAAATCTTCAAGATCTAATTAAGGCTGTAAAAAATGAATCGGCAGATATTGGAATTGCATTTGATGGAGATGGAGACCGGCTTGGAGTAGTTACTGATTTAGGAGAAATTATCTGTCCCGATCAACTTATGATGATTTTAAGTAGGGACGTTTTAAAAGACAGCAAAAATAAAAAAATAGTATTTGATGTAAAGTGTACAAATCTTCTTGCAAAAGTCATCACCGAAGCAGGAGGTAATCCAGTTATGTCGCCTACAGGACATTTTCATATTAAAAATACTCTTCGGGAAAATAATGCTCCACTTGCTGGAGAAATGAGTGGTCATATTTTCTTTAATGACAAATGGTATGGATTCGATGATGCGCATTACTCAGCTTTTAGATTAATAGAAATCATCAAGGATTCTCATTCTTCTCTTAGTACGCTTTTTGAAGAACTGCCAAAAGCCTTCTCAACTCCTGAGATAAATATAAATGTAGGTGAGAATAAAAAATTTAAAATAGTTGAAGAGTTTATTAAAAAAGCTCAATTTGGAATTGGTGAGAAAATTACAATTGATGGATTAAGAGTAAACTTTGATGACGGCTGGGGATTGCTCAGAGCATCAAATACTACGCCCAAGTTAGTACTTAGATTTGAAGCAAATTCTCGTGAAAGACTTAATGAAATACAAGATATTTTTCTTGATCAGCTTAAAACAATTGATGAAACAATTAACATTAAGCTAAGCTAGGCTATGCCAAAAGATAGAAAACAGATTATTCTTCAAAGCTTGGCTAAACTTTTGGAAGAAAAAGATGCGACCAAGGTAACTACATCGGTGCTTGCTTCTGAAAGTGAAATTACTGAAGCTGCCTTGTATAGACACTTTCCTAGTAAGAGGTCAATTTTTTTAGAATTATTTACATTCTGCGACCAAACGGTTTTTCAAAAAGTTGGAGAAATCAAAAAAGATGTAAGTATTGAGCCTGCAGAAAAAGTGCGATTAATATTTTTCTTTTTTCTAATATTTTTAGAAAAAAACAAAGGTTTTGCTAGGATATTGTCTAGAGAGGCATTAGGACCAAATGAGCAAAATGTGATTGATGCAGTCAATCAATTTTATGAAAGGTTAGAACTTTCTATTAAACAAATTTTGACTACTGAAAAAGACATGCTTAACCTAACATCTGGTCAAAGTGCTCACTTAATAACATCAATTATAGAAGGAACTATTTCTAGATTTATAAGGAATAAGTTTAAGGAAATTCCAAGCAATTATATTGAAAATTACTGGGCCTTCATTACTAGAAGTATATTTAAAACCTAAACATCTTCATCTAAGAAAAGCTCGAAATAAGAATTTTCACTTTTTTCAGAAGTCGGTTTTCCAGATTCTCGATCAACTCTCACATAAGAAATTCCTTTTGGCGCCTTCCAGCTATCTTCTGGTAAATCGACTAGGGCAGTTTTCATAAAATCAACCCAGACTGGCAATGCAATGCTTGAGCCAAACTCGTTATCTCCTAGAGAGGAAAAATCATCAGTTCCAATCCAAACAGTTGATACTAAATTATTATGAAAGCCAGAAAACCAAGTACTGATTGCATCATTAGTTGTACCGGTTTTGCCAGCAATATCGTTACGATTTAAAATCTTTACCCTTTTTGCGTTACTTCCTCTTGAAAGTGCCTCACGAAGAATATCTTTAGTGATAAAGCTAATTCTAGGATCAATTGGTTTCAAAGTTTTTTCTAATGGCGACAAAAGACGAAAAGGTTCTAATTCTTCAGCAAGTTGAGTTTTAAACCATGGAAAAGCTTCAATTGATTTTTTATTTTTATTCGCTTCATCTTTAAGCGGATGTTTAAAAATTATTTTTCCGTCTCTATCAACAATTTTTTCGATATAAAATGGGTCTTTTGGATTTTCAGAATTCACTAAAATAGCATATGCTCTAGCCATTTCAGCGGGAGAAAAACTAGAGGATCCCAATGCTAGTGAGAGATCTGGAGCTAATCTTGATTTAGAAAATCCAAACTTAGATAAAAAATCATGACTTAGCGTAATTCCCATTTCTCTAAGTAACTTGATAGAAACTAAATTAACTGATTGAACCAAAGCCTCTCTGAGTCTAATAGGGCCATAAAACTTACCAGTATAATTTTCAGGACGCCAACTGCTTTCTAAGTTTGAATCTTCAAAAATAATTGGTGCATCATTAATTTTATCTGAAGCTTTATAGCCATTTGCGAATGCTGAGGTATAGATAAATGGTTTAAAACTGGATCCAGCTTGAGGGAAAGATTGCTTAACTCTGTCGAAATTACTCTTTGAAAAGTTTAATCCTCCCATATAAGCTTTTACTGCCCCATTATTTGGATTAAGAGATATAAATGCAGCTTCAGCCTCTGGTACTTGATCAAGATAATTCTGACCATCAATTTCAGTTAAATTAATCAAATCCCCTGAGCGAAGGATGTCATAAAAGTTGGAGGGCGTCGGTCCAAGCCTGTTAATATCAATTTTACGTCTTGCCCATTTATATTCATCCCTCCAAAGCAAACTCTCGAGTTTAAATGAGCTGCTTAAGTAAATAATTCTCTCAGGTTTAACATCAATTACTATTCCCCCAGTATGAATGCCTATGCTTTGCAGTTCCTCAAAACAATCTCTTATTATTGAGATAAATAATTGATTCATGCCTAGTTCATCTTGAATACCAGATTCTTCATATAAAATATCTGTATTGTTGTCTTTTAATTCATTAAAAAATATCTCAGGTATTCTGTTCAATACACTTATTGGCTCCCGCCAGCCATGCCTTTTGTCATATTCGTATAGATTTTTGTAAATACTATTAAGGGCTGCTTGCTGCAATTTAGAATCAAGAGTTGTAAATACTGACAACCCATCTTTATATACAGATAATCCATATCTCTCTATCATTGCTTGTCGGGTAATTTCAGCAATAAAACGGCCATCTAAAAGAAAATTTACTTCAAGCTGACTGACAGTAATCGGTTCATCTTTGGCAATCAAGTACTGGGCTCTGCCTATGTAGCCAAGCTTATACATTCTCTGTAAAATCCAATTTCGTCGAATAATAGATCTGTCTGGAGATCTTATTGGATTAATTCTTGAGGGGAGTTGTGCTGAAGATGCTATCAAGGCAGATTCAGCAAGGGTTAACTCGTTTATAGATTTAGAAAAATATTTATTTGCAGCAGCTTCAACGCCGTATGAGCGATTGCCTAAAAAAATGGTATTTAGATATAGGGAAAAAATTTCTTCTTTGCTGGCAGAGCTTTCAAGCTCAAAAGCCAAATAAATTTCTTTTATCTTTCGAATAATTTTCTGCTCACGTGATAACAAGTACCCTCTGACAACTTGCATTGTAATTGTGCCGCCTCCACTAACAATTTGACCTGATCTAACCATTTGATAAAAGGCTCGCATAAGAGATGGAATTCTAATCCCATTATGCTCAAAGAATTGATCGTCTTCTGCCGCTAAAAAAGCATTTTTAAGATTTTGGGGAATTTCTTCATATTCAATCGTCCGTCTTTTTTGATCACCAAACTCTCCAATCAGTACTCCATCTGAAGTAAAAATTTTTAAAGGGATTTGCAATGCATCTTCATCAACTAAATTGATTTCTGGGAGGCTTGGTTTTAGGAGAAAATAACCTCCAGTAATGGTTAGAATAAAAATGAGAGTACTCATTAGCAAGGCTTTGAATAGCCAATTTGTAAACTTTATTAGCATGCCTAATTAATTATAATTTCTTTAAACTTTAATCTCATATATATTTTGATGCATTAATAAGAATTATTTTACTCCTATAAATGATAGAATCTGCAATCTAAAACTAAGTATGAATATTTTTATTGTCGGCCCAATGGGCTCTGGAAAAACCACTGTTGGAAAAATTGTGGCTAATGAGCTATTTCTTGATTTTCACGATACTGATACAAAAATTGAAGATGCTACTGGGGTAACTATAGATTGGATTTTCGATATTGAAGGAGAAGAAGGTTTCAGGAAGAGAGAAAATGCAACATTAAAAGAAATGGTTGCTTTAAATTCAATTGTGCTTGCAACAGGTGGTGGCATAGTAATAGAAGATGAAAATAGAGAACTCCTTGCATCCAGGGGAACTGTCTTCTATCTTCACACTCCATTAAATACTCAAGTTGAAAGAACTGCAAAAGATAAAGATCGACCCTTATTAAAAGATCAAGATCCAGAAAAAGTTCTTGCTGATCTTCAAAAATCACGACAATCCTTATATGAGGAAGTCGCCGATCACATAATTAATACAGAAAATAAAAGTGGTTCTGAGGTTGCTAATGAAATTGTAAAGTTAGTTAAAAACTATGGCTAAAGAATTATTTGCTGGTCAAAAACAAGATAGATACAAAATCATAATTGGCCGAGATGCCATCTCTAAAAAAAATCTAGCCTTGCTCCTTAAGCAACACAAAAAAGTTCTTATCATTTCTGATAATGGCATCCCGGCAAATATTATCAAAAAAGTAACTTCTATTTGCAAAACATCCTCTAAGATCTATAGCATTCTTTTAACAAAAGGAGAGAAAGCAAAATCTTTAGAAAATTTTCAAAAAATTCTGAACTTTTTGGCACAAAATAATTTTGATAGGTCCGACGCAATCGTCGCCTTGGGTGGTGGGGTAATAGGAGATATTTCTGGTTTCGCAGCAAGCTCTTATCTAAGAGGCATCCAGTTTATTCAAGTACCCACAACCCTTTTAGCTCAAGTGGACTCATCCGTGGGTGGAAAGACTGCAATCAATATTTCAGCAGGCAAGAATCTTGTGGGAGCTTTTTATAATCCTAAGGGAGTAATAATAGATACCATGGTTTTGGATTCGCTTCCAAAAAGGGAATTTAAAGCCGGCCTTGCCGAAGTACTTAAATATGCTTTTATTCAAAATAGATATCTCTTTTCTTTACTAAAAAGAAATTGCAAAAAAATTATGTCTATGGATAAAAAAATTATTGAGGAAATAATATTTGAGTCAATTAAAACTAAAGCAAAAATTGTTACAAAAGATGAAAAAGAGAATGGAATACGTGCAATTTTAAATTTTGGTCATACCTTTGGCCATGCAATAGAGGCGGAAGGCAAATATCAAAAAATACTCCATGGAGAGGCTGTTGCCAAAGGTATGCTTATTGCTGCTAGAATTTCATATTTGGAGAACTTGATATCAAAAAAAGATTTGATAGATGTTCAGTCGCTGCTGGAGGCATACGAATTTGATCTCTCTATCGATCAATATAAATATAAGAGTTTAAAACCTTATATATTAAGAGATAAAAAGATTAAAGGTGGTCAATTAAATTTGGTGCTCCTGAATAAGATATCTAACGCGATAGTGACTGACAGATTTAATCCAGCTAATCTCTCAAAAAGCCTCAAATAAGTTATGCAGCGTTAGCTGTTGTTGCCTTTAAAAGATCCTGAATATTTAATGCTGTTGGCGAGACTAACCAAAAAGAAGGAGCATATCTATCGAATTCGTCCAATATTAATTTAGCTCTTTCGCTGTTAGTTTCTTTGATGTGTCTGGCAATTATTTGTTTTAAAAACTTTCTGTGTGATTCCATTTCTTCGCTAACAATCCTATCTAGATTAACTAAGCTGCGATTGCATTGATCAAAAAATCTTCTTTTCGTATCTAGAACGTATGCAAAACCACCTGTCATTCCAGCTCCAAAGTTAGAACCTACGTTTCCTAAAACTGTTACATGACCACCGGTCATGTATTCACAACAATGATCACCAGCTCCTTCAATTACTGCGGATGCCCCAGAGTTTCGAACAGCAAATCTTTCGCCAACGCAGCCGCCGATATAAAGCTCTCCTCCAGTGGCTCCATATAGTGCTGTATTTCCTGCTAAAACACTTGGAGAATCTTGGGATGCATATTCTGCGGTGCTAGCAATAACTATTTTTCCTCCATTCATCCCTTTGCCAACATAATCATTGGCATCACCTTCTAATGTGAGATTTAATCCAGCTGCATTCCATGCTCCAAAACTTTGCCCGGCTGATCCAACAAAATTTAGATCTTGTTTTTGTTTTACTCCTTTTTCACCATGCAAAGATGCTATCAGGCCAGAAACTTGAGCGCCAACAGATCTATCGCAGTTGGAAATATTATAGGTAAATTCAGCTTTATATGAGCCTGATACTGATGACTTGAGATCTTGAAGAATCCTTCTATTTAGATTGGCTTTATCCCAAGGATCATTTGATTGAGTGTTGCAAAAATGTGGAGCATTAGATTTTTTATCAGTGTAAAGGATAGGTGATAAATCAATATTTTTAGTGGCAGGACTTATTTGAGTAATGTCATTTAAGTAATGAGTCTGTCCGATAATTGACTCTAAATCTGGAACACCAAGTTTTAAAAGTATCTCTTGAACCTCATTTGCAATGAATGTGAAGTAATTGATCACCCTCTCTTTTTCACCAACATAATGATGATCAATGATGTCTCTTCTCTGCGTAGCAACGCCAGTAGCACAATTATTTAAATGGCATATTCTTAAATATTTGCACCCCATGGCAATCATTGGACCAGTTCCAAAACCAAATGACTCTGCACCAAGTATCGCTGCTTTTACAACATCCAAGCCAGTTTTTAGTCCTCCATCAGCCTGCAATCTCACTTTATGCCTTAAATTACTAGCTCTAAGTGCTTGATGAGCTTCTGATAATCCTAATTCCCAAGGAGATCCTGCATATCTGATTGATGAAAGTGGGCTTGCTCCTGTTCCACCATCATGGCCAGATATTGTTATAAGATCTGCATAAGCTTTTGCAACTCCAGCTGCTATGGTTCCAACGCCTGGCTCTGATACCAGCTTCACCGAAACCAAAGCTTTGGAATTAACTTGCTTAAGATCAAAAATAAGCTGTGCTAGATCTTCAATGGAATATATATCATGATGAGGCGGCGGTGAGATTAGAGTTATGCCGGGCGTTGAGTATCTTAGCTTTGCGATTAATGGATTAACCTTGCCTCCAGGCAGTTGTCCGCCCTCTCCAGGCTTTGCTCCTTGAGCAATTTTGATTTGTAAAACTTCTGCATTAACCAGATATTCTGGAGTAACACCAAAACGGCCAGACGCAACTTGTTTAATTTTTGACATCTTGGATGTGCCATACCTTTCTTTCGCTTCTCCACCCTCTCCTGAATTAGATCTCGCACCCATGCTGTTCATTGCCTCAGCTAGCGTTTCATGAGCATCTGGTGATAAAGCACCAAGGCTCATTCCGGCTGAATCAAATTTCTTTAGTAATTGATCAATTTTGATGGGTTTAACTTTTTTAGCTTTTTTTGGATATTTAACCTCTAAAAGATCTCTTAACATTGCAGGTGGTCGATGATTTACTAGATCTGCATATTCCTGATAGGCAACTTTTGAGCCAGTTTTTACAGCTTCTTGCAGTTTCTTCACAACCTCGGGATTGTATGCATGATATTCTCCTCCATGAACAAACTTTAGTAATCCCCCGAGCCCGATCTCGCTAACATTTGAGTTAGCATATTTGTCCAAAGCGCGCATTTCACTATCTAGATCCTCAAATGTCTTGCCGCCCACTCTGCTGACTGTATTTGTAAATGATAGGTTCACAATATCTGAACTCAAACCAACAATCTCATGCAATTGTGAGCCTCGGTAACTGGAGATTGTTGAAATACCTATTTTGGAAATTATTTTTAACAACCCTTTGTTAATGCCTTTTCTGTATTTGGCACAATTTGCAGTTGGGCTACCTTTTAGCTCTTTTCGAGATGTTAGGTCTAAAATAGTTTGAAATGCGAGCCATGGATAGACCGCCGTGGCACCGAAACTTAACAAGCATGCAATTTGATGGGTATCTCTTGCCGTAGCTGAGCTAATAATTAAGTTTGCATTTGAGCGTAAGCCCAGCCTTATTAACTCTTGATGAATGCATCCAACAGCCAACAAGCCATTAATGGATAGTTTATTGTTTTCAGGTAAATTCTCATTTAGATGAATAATCACCTCTCCTTTTTGAACTGCGGATACAACCTTTAAAGTTAGTGCATTCAGAGCATCCTTTAAGTTCGATTTTGGGGAATAATCGAGATCAAAAGTTTTTGTAGAAAAGTGTGTATTTTTAAGAAGTGTAGAAAGTTTTTTATGAGATAAAACTGGAGATGTGCTGACAATTCTTTTTGCATGTTCTTTGGTTTCTTCAAAAATATTTAACTCAGGACCAAAACAAGCCTCCAAAGACATAACGCTTGTTTCCCTTAATGAATCAATGGGTGGATTAGTTACTTGAGCAAACTGTTGCCTAAAATAATCATAGATTGATCTGGGCATTGAACTCAACATTGCAAGGGCAGTATCGTCTCCCATCGAGCCAGTTCCCTCGAGCCCATCCAAGGCGAGAGGCTTAATTACTGAGACCCTTTCTTCGTTAAAAAGCGAGAAAAGCTTAGAGGACTTAATAAGGTCGGAATGTGGTATTTTTTTGATGCCGGGGCCCTCAAAAGTATCAAGTGTTGACTCTAGATATATAGCGGATTTTTTTAACCAATCTCTGTAAGGCTTATTTTTTTTCAGTTTGTCATCAATAATTTTTTGATCAAGAATTTGACCTGATTCAGTATTAACAGCAAAAATTCCACCTGGACTAAGTCGTCCTTTTTGCAAAATTTCATCGTCATTCACTGGATAAATTCCAGTCTCTGAAGCTACTGTGATCATTCCATTTTTGAGAACCTGGTACCGAGAAGGTCTGAGCCCGTTTCTATCTAGAACGCATATTGCCCATTCTCCATCAGACATTACAATTCCTGCAGGACCATCCCATGCCTCCATGTGCATAGAATTATATTCATGAAAAGCTCTAACCTCTGGATCCATTGTATGAATATTTTGCCAAGCAGGTGGCAAAACCATCCTTATAGCTCTGAAGAAGTTAATCCCACCTTTTACAAGCAATTCAATCATATTGTCCAAGGCAGAAGAATCTGAGCCTGTTTCATTTACCAACGACTTAAATTCACCAATCCCTGGAATAAGAGGAGTTGAAAATTTTGATGCTCGTGCTTTAACCCAATTTCTATTTCCTCTGATTGCATTGATCTCTCCATTATGAGCGAGCAATCTAAAAGGTTGAGCTAAATGCCATCTTGGCTGTGTATTCGTTGAGAATCTCTGATGAAAAAGACAGATTTTTGCAGTAAATGTTTTTTTTGCTATGTCGGAGTAAAACTTACTGATTACAACAGGCAACATCAAACCTTTGTAAACAATCGTCTGACTTGACATGCTGCAAATGTATAACTTTTCTTCATCACTGTATATTTCTTCAATCTTTTTTCTGGCTTGCAAGAGACATGATTCAAATCTTTCTTTATTAAAATCTCGTGAAATGGGAGCTATAAAAATCTGATTGATTTTTGGAAGTGACTCCAATGCAATCTTACCTAATACAGATTCATTCGTAGGAACTTTTCTAATACAAACAAACGATAAGCTCTCAGTCTTGAGAATTGAATTAATCTTTGCAATATCCTTTTTTAGAGAATGAGAGGAAAATATTTGAGCTACTCCAAATAATTCAGGCAGCTCAATACTGAATTCTTTTTTAACTCTTTTTTGAAAAAATTTTCGATTTAAATCAAACAAAAGGCCGCATCCATCGCCTGTTTTTCCATCTGACCCTATTGCACCTCGATGCGTCATGCTTGAAAGACCTGCAATAGATCTAATAACTACATCCCTTTTTAGCACACCATTTCGATTAACAATAAGACCGAAACCACAATTATCTTTAGCTTGAGATTCACAGTATAGCGAAGATGTCTTAATTTGTTGTGGCATAAAATATACATCTTAACATAATAATGTCATACTGTGTCATACATACCACGCAGAATTTAGTATTTTTTATGAGCACAAAAAATAAACAATATAAGATTGACAAAGGTCTTATGCTCTTTACTCAGCCCCGCTCTCCATTCTTTTATGGAAAAATAAGATTAAATAGAAAATATGTTACAAAATCATTTGCGCCAATTACTGATTTAGATGAAGCAAAGGTGATGTTGCTTGATTGGCAGAGAGAGCTTTTAAGTCAAACTACTATTCCTACTTCCACCATTTCATCTCCTGACAAGCACAAATCTCGCTCGGAATACATTGAACATGCTCCAATTGAAAATGATTTCCAATTCTTGGAAGTTGGTAGATATGATCCCAACAAAAAAAATATAGAGGAAAGAAAGATTAACTTTGTTGAGATCTATGGTGACTATAATCAACCAGAAGCTTCTAACCAATCTCATCGATGCTTAGATTGTGGAAATCCTTACTGCGAGTGGAAATGTCCAGTTCATAATTATATTCCTGATTGGTTAAAGCTTGTAAATGAAGGAAACATATTAGAAGCAGCAGACTTGTGTCATCAGACAAACTCCCTTCCTGAAATGTGTGGGAGAGTTTGTCCGCAAGATCGTTTATGTGAAGGAGCTTGCACTCTCAATGATGGCTTTGGTGCAGTCAGTATTGGTAATATTGAAAAATATATTACTGACAAAGCAATAGATATGGGTTGGAAGCCAGATCTGAGCAACAGAGAATGGACTTCTAAAAAAGTGGCAATTATTGGTGCTGGGCCAGCAGGCATTGGATGTGCAGATATTCTTATAAGAGCAGGGATTAATTGTGATGTATATGACAAACAACCAGAAATAGGAGGTTTGCTTACTTTTGGAATACCTGAATTTAAACTCGAAAAAAGTGTGGTAAGAAGAAGGAGAAAAATCCTTGAGGATATGGGCATAAAGTTTCTGCTCAATAAAGAAATTGGAAAAGATGTTTCTTTTAAAAAACTTTACGATAGCTATGATGCAGTATTTTTAGGCATGGGGACCTACACTTCGCTCGAAGGAGGCTTCCAAGGAGAAGATTTACCTCAGGCTCATAAGGCAATTGATTACCTAATTGGAAACACCAATCATCTTCTCAAATTCAAACAAAAAGAATCTGACTACATTAATTTTAAGAATAAAGATATCGTAGTTTTAGGTGGCGGAGATACTGCAATGGATTGCAATAGAACTGCAATTAGACAAGGAGCTAACTCTGTTACTTGTTTATATAGAAGAGATGAAAAAAATATGCCCGGCTCTAGAAGAGAGGTTATCAATGCCAAAGAGGAAGGTGTGCAATTTGAATTTAATATTCAGCCAATTGAAATTATCGGAAAAGAAAGTGTTGAGGGTATTAAAACAATCAGAACAAAACTGGGCGATCCAGATCAAAATGGCAGAAGAGTTCCAGTTCCAATTCCTGGTAGTGAAAAAATATATCCAGCTGATGAAGTTGTAGTAGCCTTTGGCTTTAGAGCTAATCCAGCTAACTGGTTTGAAGAATTTAATATTAAAATTAATAACAATGGATTGGTTTTAGCGCCTGAAAAACAAGAACTGAAATTCCAAACATCTAATCCAAAAATATTTTCAGGCGGCGATATGGTTAGAGGCTCAGATCTTGTTGTTACTGCTATATGGGAAGGAAGAGAGGCAGCAAAAAGTATCGTTCAATTTGTTTCATAGATGAATAGTTCTAAGTTTTTGAAGGCACTTAACCTTCAATCAAATACAACTCCACCGGTATGGTTTATGCGTCAAGCAGGAAGATATCTTCCTGAGTATCAAGAAATTAGAAAAAATTACACTAATTTTCTTGATATGTGTAAGCAGCCTGAGACCTGTGCAGAACTCGCATTACAACCAATTGATCGCTATGGTTTGGATGCTTCTATTCTCTTCTCAGATATTTTAACGATACCCGATGCCTTTAATCTTGGACTTGCATTTCACGAAGGAGAAGGGCCGAAATTTAGTAATCCAATTTCATCTGCTGAAGATATTAATCATTTAGATGCTTTTGATGTCAATACCCTTGACTATGTATTTAAAGCAGTTGAAGAAACTAAGAAGTTGTTACCAAAAGATTTACCTCTCATAGGTTTTTGTGGCAGTCCGTGGACCTTGGCAGCTTATTCAATTGAAGGCGGAGGATCGAAAGATTTTTATAAAACAAAAAGTTTTATGAAACATCATCCAGCAGAACTTCAAAAATTTTTAGAAATTCTTAGCAATGCTTGTTATGAATATTTAAGACAACAAGTTTTGAGTGGTGTAAATGCGATCCAGATTTTTGATTCATGGGCAGATCTATTATCAAAGACAGATTTAGAAATATATTCATTGCAATACACAAAAATGCTAACCCAGTTATTAAAAACTGATCCTGTCACTTCAAATATTCCAATTATTTTATTTGAAAAAGCGCCCAATAAAAAAATTATTGATTTTGCTTATGAAGATTTATCTTGCATTAGTCTGCATTGGCAAGAAGACATCTTAACCATCTCAAATGAGCTCAGTGGTAGATTTGCTATTCAAGGAAATCTCAATCCCAAGGTATTGCTTGAAACTGATCAATCAATCTATGAGGAAGTTAAGAAAATTTGTACAATCATGAAAGAATATCCTGGATATATTTTTAATCTTGGCCATGGCATTACTCCAGACATAGATCCAGAAAAAGTAAAAATAATGATTGATGCTATCAGGGAATAGCATCTAATAATCCACTTAATCAATTTTTAAAAAAAAAATTTTATTCATTATTCATTTGGTATGATTAAAACTATGAATACAGAATCTAAACTATCAAAAAGTCTTCATTGGACTACTATTGCAAGCGAAAAATTACTTTTAGCAATTATCGGTATAGCAACTTGCATCGCCTCAGCTTTGTATATCTTTGATATGGTTTTAGCTCAAGCTGTCACTCTACCTGACTTATTTATGTTATTTATTTATGCAGAAATCATTGGCATGGTTGGAGCCTTCTATAGCACCAATAGAATTCCAGTGACGCTTCCAATTATCATTGCTATTACCGCTTTATGCAGACTGATTGTCATGCAAAGCAAAGAAATGGATGCACTGGTGGTGCTTGGGGAAGCCGGAGCCATATTGATATTATCTCTTGCTGCAATCATTATGAGTTTCAAGGATAAAGTTAGCCTAGAAAAAATTAAAGGTTTAAGAGATTCTATTTCATCAGATTAGTTATCTCCTCCCCTTGCATGAATTTCTTGTAGCAAGATAGTTGAAGATTTATGGAACCATATAGCTTTAATCAAAGAGTTAAAAATTTATACAAATCATATTTTGCCAATAACAAAAATGTGCACATTGAATTGGATGCAGATCAGATAGATAT
>ERZ802821.387-NODE-387-length-25213-cov-22.8485_pt1 | contig 25213 bp, 28 predicted proteins | sample MGYA00345648_ERZ802821 | MGnify/ENA primary metagenome ERZ802821 (study PRJEB30503, sample SAMEA104212357) | marine metagenome | biome: Westerlies Biome; feature: [SRF] surface water layer (ENVO:00010504) within the epipelagic zone...; material: water... | reverse complement strand
ACAAAACCAGACGCTGCTGCGAGCGGCGCGGGCGGCGGCGTTTGGCACCGGTTGCTGCGGCGCGGCGCTCACTTAAAATATCGAGCAGCTTTAACTGGTCAGCTTCACCCATGCTGCCCCATGCGGCGATTTCCGCGCGGGTACGATGACAGCCAAGACAAACACCGTCCGCCGGATCCATCTGGCACACCGAAATGCAGGGTGATGGCAGGTTAGACGCCGATGGTTGTTTTGTACTGGCCATAATGACTCGTCCAGAATTTTGGCAGCGTTACGCCGCACAGCTTTCGTCAATTGCCGCGCCAACCGCCGCGTCAAACGCCTGCAGTTCAGGCAGCTCAGCACTGGCTGTGGCGACGGTCACCAAACGCCCATCAACAACCGGTGCTGCATTAGCACCATCGGCGGTGGCTTCATCGGCAGTGGCATGTGGCCGGTCTGCGGCGTCATCAATCAATTGCAGCAAAGCCGTCGCCTCGCCCTGCAACAACACCGGCATATCCTCGCGCAAAAAGGCACGCAATACACGTTTGGCATGGGCTTCATTTTGCAGCGTATCAATATGGCGTTTGCCAGCCGGAACAATCAGCCCGTCATAATCAATCGCCAAAGCGGTTGATAATGTCGAATCTGCCGGATAGGACATGCCCCAACCGGTGCCATTCCATGCATTTGTTAAGCCTGCTTCACGCGAAATGATTCTTAATTTTGCCCCGGCCTGCATCATCGCACGTTGGATCGCGATGAACCCGGTTTCGTCGAAACCACTGGCAACCATAATGGCAATTGTCTTTCCGCTGAGATTGGCAAGCTTCATAAATTTCTCCTGTCTACAGATGTTGGGGAATCCACCATCAAACTGGTGTCTGCCGCTGGTCAGGCGGGGCCGCGCGAAACGAGGCTGCGGCGGCGTGCCTGCTAATTTACTGAATTGGCTGCAGACATACCCTGTCTGCTGCGGTAATTCAAGCCTTAGACGCCACCGAACGCCGCAAAAAACGAACGCCATGTCATCTTACCACTTCTGCCGGGCGGCAAATCAGCGTATAGCTGTGGGTACGGGCAGATCATCGGAAGCTAATAATCAGCAGCCTTTTACCGGCAGCCATCAACCGGCCGACAAGCTGCCCATACAACCAGACAAATCTGTGAGGGTGCCATGTGTGATATCGAAAATTGTAACCCGCAAGGGTCAGACCGACCAACCGTGTCAGCCAGCGACCGGCGCTTGTTTATGCAAGGATTAATGGCGCTGCCACTCGCGACAATCCTGGCCGATGTTGATCTTGCGCATGCCGAAGCCAGCAAGGGGATGATGATCACCGAACGCACCAGTGCCGGCAAAGATGTATCAGCCTATTTTGCCAAAGCCGATAATGCGGCGGCGCCGGTGGTGATCTTAATTCACGAATGGTGGGGGTTGAATGACAATATCAAGGCGATGGCCGAAGATATCCGCGCCACCGGCTTTCATGCGCTGGCCATTGATTTATTCAACGGATCAGTGGCGACCGATCGGGATCAGGCCAGAGCCCAGACACGGGCTGTCAAAAGCGACGAAGCTGGTGCCACGATCAGTCACTGGGTGCGCTGGGCGAAAGCAGCCGGCAATGGCAAGACCGCTACCCTCGGATGGTGTTTTGGTGGCGGCTGGAGCCTCAATGCGGCGCTGGCAAATGATCTGGACGCCGCGGTGATCTATTATGGCCGGGTGACAGCTGGCACAGATGAGCTGGCAAAGCTGCAGACCCCGTTACTTGGCCATTTTGGCACGCTCGATAAATCGATTAACCCGGAGATGGTCGGGGCGTTTCAGCAGCGTCTGCGCGCAGTCGGCAAACAGGATTTGCTGACAACGCATTGGTATACCGCCGGTCACGCTTTTGCCAACCCAACGGGCGGGCGGTATGATCAGGATGATGCGGCGCTGGCCTGGGCCCGCACGCATACATTTCTGGCGACATATTTACGCTAGCCCCATTTACCTGTCATTTGATATGCCCGGTCACGCCGGGCGCGCCAGCGAAAAACCGAGCAAAATTTATCAGCGTTTAAAAACCTGCTTATAGTTTGCTATAATTTGCTGTGGGTACCGTCACATAACGGTGCCTTTGCCGATTGTTTACAGCCACAAAAAAACACTTTTTTGCTGGCTTTGGCCGTATATTTCACTGGCGAGATGCCGGTATCTTTATGGCTGCCATCGCAAAATGGCTGTTTTGCACTTTTGCCACAGGCGCACCAGAAATAATTTTTACCTTCTTCAACCTCGACAGGCATTGGCGCTTTTTGCGCATTCACAGCGTCGCTCATATCATTCCTCTTTATTTGACATCTGGATTTGAGATCTGGATTTGGCATGCGGCAGCCTGATCACCGTCAGCTGTGCTGCTTCACATAAAATCCCATTATAAAAACCGGAGCGGGATGAAAACTGGAGCGGGCAACGGGGTTCGAACCCGCGACCCCGAGCTTGGGAAGCTCGTGCTCTACCAACTGAGCTACACCCGCATCCGGCCGCATACTGCCCATTTTCCCACCATCCGACAAGCTGAAATTTTACCGCTGCTCGCTGATTTGGCATCATCACAGACAGGCAATGGAAAAAAACCGGCTGCAATGACAGCCAGATTGACCATTTGCCGCAACCTGCCCAATATCGGTTGCATTGTTGCGTGGTTTTGGTCATAAACTTGGCCTTCCATGATGGGTTTTAACTTTGTAACGATGCGGCAAAGCAAATGATGACACCATACGACACTGGCGAGAGCAAAGACCTTACTGAGGAAAAAGCCACCTCGACAACGGCTGACATCCAACGCCCTAGCCGCAGCGAAGCTGAAGCGGCGGTTGAATTGCTGTTACGCTGGATGGGTGAGAATCCCGGTCGTGAAGGTCTGGTCGGCACGCCTGAGCGCGTGGTCCGGGCCTGGGAAGAATTTTGTGTGGGATATAACGAAGATCCGGCCGATTTATTGCAGCGCACCTTCGAAGATGTCGAGGGCTATGATGACATGGTGATGTTGCGCAATATCCGTATGGAAAGCCATTGTGAACATCATCTTGTGCCGATTTTAGGGGCAGCGCATATCGCCTATATGCCAGACCGGCGTGTTGTTGGCATTTCAAAGCTGGCGCGGGTTATCGACAGCTTTGCGCGCCGTCTGCAAACGCAGGAAACGCTGACCGCACAGGTTGCCGAGACCATCCAGTCTGTGTTGCAGCCGAAAGGCGTAGCCATTTTGATTGATGCACAGCATCAATGCATGACGACAAGGGGCGTACGCAAGCCGGATGTGTCAATGGTCACAACGCGTTTTACCGGTGTGTTTGAAAGTGACACAAATTTGCAGCGGCGGTTCCTTGAACAGGCGCGGCTTGGTTAGATCGCGCCATAAAGCCTGTCCAAACCAACCTGTGGTGCTGAGGTTACCTGCATGCAACTGTCACCAGTCTTAAATATTTTGGGACTTTTGACCACGGTATTGGCCGCTTCCATGCTGATTCCGATGTGTGTTGATTTATATTCGGGTTCGGGTGAGTGGCAGATCTTTGCCTTGTCTGCACTTTTGACCGCCTTTTTCGGGGTGTCTGTCTGGCTCGCCACAAACCGGCGCGAAGCCCTTGATCTTGGCTTAAGGCAGGCGTTTTTACTGACCAATGGTGCGTGGTTTCTGATTGGCATTTTTGGTGCGCTGCCATTCCTCTTCAGCGAATTGAATCTCAGCCTGACCGACTCGGTGTTTGAATCCGTCTCTGGCATCACCACAACGGGTTCGACAATCTTGCCCTATATTGAAATTGCTTCACCCGGCATTTTGATGTGGCGGGCTCTGCTGCAATGGCTTGGCGGGGTCGGTATAGTGGTGATGGCGATGGCGGTATTACCGATGCTTTCGGTTGGCGGCATGCAGCTGTTTCGCACTGAATCCTACGAGCGCGCAGAAAATGTTGTACCACGCGCAACGCAACTGGCCGGTGGCATCGGGCTTATCTATACCGGTCTGACGGCCCTATGGGCGATCATGCTGAGCCTTGCCGGGATGAATATGTTTGATGCGGTGACGCATGCGATGACGACGCTTGCCACCGGCGGCTACTCGACCCGCACCGCCTCTATTGGTGCATTCGACTCGGTCACCATCGAATGGATCATCATTTTTGGCATGATTGTCGGCAGTTTGCCATTTGCGCATTATCTGGCGCTGACTCGCGGCGGCTGGCGCAGCCTAATGAATGACCCGCAGGTGCGCTTGTTTTTGATTTTGGTGGCTGGGTTGGTCATCTTGCTCAGCTGGCATCTAACGCAAACCGGGCAGGGTTTTGGCAATGCCTTTCGCCAGTCCAGCTTCAACGCCGTATCGATTATGACCGGCACTGGCTATGTCAGCGCCAATTATTCGGCATGGGGTGGATTTGCCTCGACGGTCTTGCTGATGACCATGTTTATCGGCGGCTGCGGCGGGTCAACAACTTGCGGCATCAAAGTGTTTCGTTTGCAGGTGCTGGCCGCCACCGCGCGGGTGCAAATCAGCCGGCTGTTGCGCCCACATGCTGTGGTGCTGGCTTATTACAACCGCCGCCCGGTCATCCCAGAGGTGATGGATTCGGTTATGGGGTTTTTCTATCTCTATATTCTTGGATTTGTGGTGATTGCAATTTTATTGGGCATGATGGGGCTGGATTTTGTCACAGCTTTGTCCGGTGCGGCCACCTCGATCAGCAATGTTGGCCCCGGCCTCGGCGTGGTCATCGGCGCTGATGGCAATTTTTCATCGCTGCCTGACTCAGCAAAATGGGTGATGTCCTTTGGCATGCTACTTGGACGACTGGAAATTTTCACCGTTCTTGTGATGCTGAGTCCGGCGTTCTGGCAACGCTGAGCCCCGCCCCGCTTAGACGTAAAAGGTTTCTCTAGTCTGAAACCAGTCGTGTAGGACCCAGATGCGCCTGACTCCGAAGAAAGTTTTCGGAAAATAGTGTTAGTGGGTTCCTCTAACTTGACCCTCACAGAACCTAAATCAACGGTTATTTAAAAAGAAATGCACCAGAGCCATCGTGAACCACATCCACGTCATTTCTCCAAAACCTAATAATTTAACATCGTGTCCGGTTGGGGCATGGTCCATTTGCATGCCATGATCCATCTGATCCACCGTAGGGGTAACGTCTAAATAAAAAAATATGATGCCCAGTACGGCAAAAATCGACCCTGCCAGGTAATGTCTAACTTTTTTCATTTTTAATACCTCCTTACTTATAGATATTTTGATCAGTCGTGATCATTCTCTAATAAATTTTTAATGTTCTATGCTCTAATTGAGAGGCTAAATCAGTAATGAATCCAGTTATATAAAGTTAATGCCAATGATCCTTTGGGGCTTTTTTCAAAATTCAAAAAAAATAACAGAAAGCGTGAATGAATAAAGTGATGCTTTACTACTTGTATTGTACCGTTTGGTCTGTACAGTAAAACTGGGAGAAACTCAAAAAAATAAAGCAGGGGAGGTCACGATGTCTTTAGCACCCGCAAATTATGATTTTGGAAAACCATCAAACTATTCATTCGCCACAACTGTTACCTGCGCGAATGAAGATGCACAGAAAATGTTCGTCGAGGGCTTCGGGCATATGCTGAATTTTAACCATGAACAAGCGATTGCTTGCTACATGAAGGTAGCCGAACTTGATCCCAACTGCGCAATGGCATACTGGGGAATCGCATATTGTGTTTCATCAAACTACAACTGGACGCCTGGCTTGGGATCGGGCTACGATCCTATTCAACAGGCTATCTCCCTAAAAGCGGGATGTTCAGAATTAGAACAGGATCTGATAGATGCACTGGCTGAGCGTCACTCAGAAGAGGCACGTGATGCAGCAGACCCGTCAGTGCTTAACATGGGCAACACGCCAGAACTCAATGCTGCATTTGCAGCCGCGATGGCTCCTCTTTACGAGAAGTACAAGGGCAACTTAGACGTTGCTGCAATTTATGTTGAGGCGCTCATGAACCTCAAAGCATGGCAGCTTTGGGACAAGAACACCAAGACTGGTGAGATCACCCCTGCTGATGAAAACACGCTAACTTGCGTTAAAGTCATGGAAGACGCCTTTGAGAACGTCGAAGGCGCGAAAGAACACATCGCATTGTGCCACCTATATTGTCACTGTTTGGAGTTGTCCCCATTCCCAGAACGAGCTTTACCCGCAGCTAATGTGCTCCGCACCGCAATGCCTGGTATGGGTCATCTCGTACACATGCCTTCTCATATCGATGCTTGGGTTGGACAGTGGAAAGAGGGCATGGAATGTAATATAGCTGCTGTAGAAGCCGATGATAAATACGTCGAGCTCACTGGCAACGAGTCGCAATTCTACAAATTTTATAGAATGCACAACCATCACTTTGTGGTTTGGTGCGCAATGTTTGAGGGCCAATATGAAATCGCTCTCAAGTATGCGCGAAAGGCGGCGGCTGCAAACCCCGCAGGTGACGAAAATTCAGGCGTACAATTTATGCTTGCAGGCATCATACCAATGGGCGCGATCTTCCTCGAGTCCTATGTCGCATTGCCCTACCACGTTATGATTCGGTTTGGTATGTGGGATGATATAATCGCTGAACCAACCGTCTCAGACAAGAAAGTCTTCGCTTCCACCATAGTAACGCAACACTACGCTCGTGGTGTTGCCTATGCCTCCAAGGGCATGGTGGCAGAGGCAGAGGCAGAACAGGCACTCTTTTATGAAGCGCTTAAAAATCCAGCGCTTGCCGGCCGTGTGCTGCACAACAACTTGATGTACCAAGATCCGGATGATGGTCCTTGTATTCATCTGGTCAATGCTGCTGTTTTGGATGGTGAAATTGAATACCGAAAACAGTTTCTAGCCAAGGAAAAGGGTGAAGCGTATGACTTTACTGCGGCTTTCGACCATCTACGTCGTGGTGTCAATCTCTCACTTAACCTCGCGTATAACGAGCCATGGGGACAGATGCAACCTGTACGCCACATCCTTGGTGCACTGCTTTTTGAACAAGGCGAGATTGAAGAAGCCGAAGCCGTCTACCGTGCCGACATTAAGCTTTGGAAAGACAACATGTGGGGCTTGCTAGGTCTCAAACTCTGTCTCGAAGCGCGTGGCGATGCGCCTGAGGAACTAGCCGAGGTCACCGCATTGTTCAATGAACGCAGCTCTCGTGCTGACATTGTGCCTGCAAAAACTTGTTTCTGTGCCCAAGACAGCATCGAAAAGAGTTGCTGTTAATAACGAGGTTCTAATCTGATAACGTAAGGGGATCGAAGCTTTCGATCCCCTTTACTCTGCAAGATAAAACTAGAAATCTTGCGCACAATGTCTAAATCAGGAATTAAATCTCGGAAGGCAAAAGAATCAAACTATTGAAATAATCCCCTCCAACGGTCCGTTGCTCTTTTTTTCAGGCCTTCAGCTTTCTAATTTCTTCGGCCAGTGCGGGCATTATTTCTTGAGAATTTCCAACTATACCAAAACGAGATGATTTAAAAATTTCTGCTTTTGGATCAGTATTAACAGAGACAATTGTTTTGGAGTTGCCGCAGCCCGCCATGTGATGGCTCGCACCAGAAATCCCTACCGCAAGATATAGTTCAGGCGCGACCGTGCGTCCACTCAATCCAATCTGGTAAGAACGTGGGCACCAGTCCAAATCACAGGCTGCGCGACTGGCGCCAACAGCTCCATCAACTAATTCTGCAATTTCATTAAGCGTTTTAAATCCCTCTGGACCGCCTAAACCGAGACCTCCGCCAATCACAATTTTTGCACTCTCCATCTTTGCACCATCAGCTTTTTCTGTTTCACGGCTGACAACACGAGTACGTATGGAACTCTCGTCGAGAATTGAACTAACTTGTTGAACCTCTCCCACACGCTCCATCATAGGTTCCAGAGCCTGTTGGCTTTTCGAGCGAATAGTGGCCAGGGCAGGTGTCTTGGAAAAAGTGACCACCTCGCGCGCAAGACCACCAAAGCAACTTCGGGTCATGTGTGGCCGTCCATTGACTATCTCGATTGACTCACAACCGGTAGCGACATCAACATCAAGGCGGAAGGCTAGACGTGGGGCTAGGTCAGTTCCCGGCTCCGAATGCCCAATGAGGACAATATCAGGCGCCACCTCACTAATTATTTTGGATAAATCTGGCAACCAGGCTTCAGCATGAAAGTCAGAGAAAATTGTATTATCATTGACTAAAACTTGATCTGCACCGCGTGCAATCAGTATCTCACCGATATTTTCTAAGCCAGCACCAAAAGCAACAGCGGTGACGACACCACCCAGCCCGTCGGTGAGCCGCCTCGCCAACCCTAACATCTCTAAGCCTAAATCGACTGGTTGACTTTCTGCCACCTCTACAACTACGAGCACACCATTATTTTTTTCAGTCATCTTTTGATCCTATATTAACTTTGCGTCACGCATGTGCCTGGCAAGGGTCGCAGCCATCTCAGCTGGTGTATCACCACTAATGAACTCACACTCTATATCGTTTACTGGAACATAGAGACGCTCCCGCTTGTAACGCACAGCAGAATTACCCACCTGCCCCCCATCAAGGCCTATGTCTTCTGGTGTCCATTCGTTAACTGGTTTCTTAGCAGCACGCATCGTTTCACGCATTGAAGCATGGCGGACTTTACCTAACTCATTGGAGATAGTTACCAACGCTGGCAAATCTGCTTCTACTGTCTCAATGCCGTCCTGAAGAACACGTTGGACCGTGACGACACCATCATTGACCTGCACATCACGGGCAAAAGTGATGGCTGGGATATTCAGAATTTCGGCTATTCCGAGTCCAACCACACCAGCATCCCCATCGGCAGCTTGACGCCCAGTCAAAATCAAGTCCACATCACCAATGGTGCGGATTGCCTCAGCCAAATTGCGGGCGGTGACGTATCCACCGCCTCCATCAAACACCGAGTCACTGAGCAAAACGGCATTATCAGCACCCAGAGCGAGCGCCGCCTTGATAGGGGCGCGAACGCCTTTTGACGCGATAGTCACAATGGTTATCTCGACGTCTGCATCCTCTCCCGCCCGGTCACGTATCCTGAGAGCAGCTTCAACTGCTTGTTCATCAAATGGGCTGAGAACAGGTGACAACCCAGATACTGGAATCAAGACTTTCGCTTCCTCATCAATGCGAAATTGAGCTGATGGAATTTCGGGATTCTGGATTTGTTTAACACACACCGCAATCTTCATAGGAAAATCACCCTTTCTCAACAGTAATTATCTCAGGCACGATACCGTCAAAGTGCTTACGCTGAAAATTCCAGTCCATGGTTGGCTGGATTCGACCTTTTTCGTCAGTTCCACGCGCCATTATTTTATACTGCCCTGGTTCGGCGACATCCCATACATAATGGAAGCGCCGCCATAGCCAACGGTCATTCGACTCCTCTATGGTTGCATCGTCCCAGTTCTCTCCTCCGTCAGTGCTTATTTCAACACGAGTCACTGCGCCCTCACCACTCCAGGTTCGGCCGGTTATAGCGTGCGTGCCACACTTGATAGGACCATCATCGTCTCGCGGTGAAGTGATTAACGCTTTGACCCCAAGAACTTTCATAGGCTTTTTGTCAGGATCCTCAGGCGACTTGCCGCTCACAAAATAGTGTGTCTGATAATAGAAGTCTGGTGTGTGATCGAGCACCTCTATTCTATCTATCCATTTTACCCACCAATTTCCGGCCCAACCCGGGACAACTAATCGCAATGGTGCGCCATGCACATGTGTTAAATACTCACCATTGTGAGCCCATGCTAATATTGTGTCTTCATGAAGGGCTTTTTCTATCGGCATTGCCTTTGCGTAATTGATGATACCAGGGTCAACCACGTCGAAGTCAGTGCGTCCAACTGAGAGATATTGGGTCACTGGGTCAGGTTTGCCTTCGTCCCAGCCGTGTAGAGCGACAGAAACCGCCCCCTCTTGAATGCCAGCACGCTCAAGTATGGTCTTAAATGACACCCCAGTCCACTCACCACCACTAACCAGACCGGTAGTTGGAATGGACTGAAGGATGTTATTTATGTCCAGAGCCTCTTCACCTTCTCCGGACTGACGCCAGCCGCCCTCTTCAGCTTGAACAACACGCAAAGAGGGCTTTGGCACGTTTTTGCCTTCCTCGATATAGTCCCAGAATTCACCGTCATTTCCTGCACACTCGGTCACTGCACGAACCGTGCGCCCCGGAAACTTCCGAATTTCCTCGAGAGTGTACTCAATTGGGTTATCAACCATTCCGCCGATTGTAAAAGAGAAGTCATCTGGGTGAACCGGATCAGGCATATTGAGTTGCGCGATCACATAATAAGCGTCAGTTGGTGTCAGCACTCCCTCTAGATCGAGTACTGGCGAACGTGCAAATATAGTCCGTCCTTCAGAGTCTTTACTAGGCATTACACGGGCCCGTTTACGATCGGGCCAACCCATTACCCACTCACCTTCAAGTTCCATCTCTTCTGACATATTATAACTCCTGCTTATCAGTATTTCTTTTAACATTACTTTAGAGAACGTTCTTCCTATTACAGACCCTCGAGCGCCATAGTGTAGGTAGTAGCGGTGCCATCAACACAAAGGTCGCCAGCACTGTCGGTAATAGTGGTTTTCAACTTGCAAATGGGTTTGTCGTCTCTCACGGACTCAATCTCGACCCGAGCAGTTAACTCTTCTCCTACTCCCACTGCTTTTAAAAATTTAAGTTCAGTTGATAAAAACACCGTGCCTGGACCGGGCAGGTCTTCTGCAACACAAGCATTGAGGAGTCCGGTCGTCACACCACCTTGCACTATCAGCTTTCCAAACGGGGTTTTCTTGGCAAGCTCCTCATCATAATGAATGGGATTTTTATCACCAGTCATCTCAGTAAACGCATGTATATCGTTCATCTTAGTAATTCGACAGCGCTCAATAAATTGCCCGATTTTTGGCTGGCCGTTTACCACTCCTGCCCAACCACCTTTTTTTACTATGTTCGACATATAAATCGCTTACATTATTTTAAAGCTGGTTTAAAAAAGGGCAAAATACAGGTTGTTATCTGATTTACCGACGGGTTAGTCTTTATTGTACAGACCAAACGGTACAATGAAATTAATAAGCTGTCTAGACCAAACGGTACAATAAAATTAATAATTAGCGAGCGGTAGAAAATTGAGACAAACAGAACAGGCAAAAAAGATAACTAAAGTGGCAGCTTCTTTGTTCGCAAAAAAAGGCTACAATGGAGTTGGCGTCGCAGAAATTGGAGCGGCTTCGGGGTTTGGTCGTGGGACACTTTACCACCACATAGAGAGCAAAGAAGGCCTTCTTCACGAAATTGCGTCACAGTACATCTCTGAACTTGTTGAGTCTGGTCATAGGATTACAGGAGAGTATCCAGATCCTGTTTCGCGCTTACGCGCGCTCAGCAGACATTTGATGTCCGTAATAAGCAACAGCTTATCAGAAATAGTCGTTTGTTTTAGGGAGGTGCAGTCTTTGACAGGCTCACGGCATCACGACGTTATGTGCATGCATGCAGAGTACCAACAAATCTGGTCTAAAACGATAGAGGAAGGTGTCCAGCAAAATGTATTCAGAGAAGTCGACAAAATCGCTGTGAAAGGCCTTTTAGGGATGTATTTTTACTCATGCTTATGGCTCAAGCCTGATGGTTTGCAATCTCCTGAGGATATCGGAGATGTTTTCAGCGATCTTGTAATCCGATCCCTCTCCAGCGATCCAAGCGACTAAATAAGCTTTTTTATGGGGTCAAGCTGATGCCAAAAGTCGAAATTAAAAATTATGATATATCATATAGTTATAACGGTGTTTCTAGCGGCAATAGCAACTCCACGATAGTTTTAATTCACGGCGCTGGCGGGCAAGAGATTGATTGGCCTAAGGCATGGCGCAGCGCAAACGCTCAGGCTAAATCAATGGGATTGACGCCAAGTAACCACGGCGTAATCAAGCTCTTCAATGCTGGGTTGGATGATTATTCGATTTATGCGCTTGATTTGCCCGGGCATGGAAAATCAGACGGCGAGAGTAAGTCGAACATTGACGAATATTCAAGTGACGTCATAGATTTCCTAGACGCGATGGAACTTGAAAACGTATGCTTAGTTGGTCACTCTATGGGTGCTGCCATTGCGTTAAACGCTGCATTGAGTAGACGCTCGCGCATTTGTTCGGTTGTGGCAATTGGTGGTGCGAGTAAGATGATTGTCACCGATGCTATCCTCGAAGGTTTGCAAAATACCTTTGAAGCAACTGTTGACAATATCGTAAAATATTCTTGGCATAAAAAAACTGGGGCTATCGCAGATAGTCAGCAAATGGCGACATATTTTAAGGAAAAGGCTAAGCAAAGAATACTGGGTGCGGGATCAAGAACTGTACACGGAGATTTTCTTGCCTGTAGCAGGTTTGATGTAGACAACCGCTTGGAAGAAATTTTGGTTCCTGTGCTGGTAATTGCCTCTGATTGTGATCGCATGGTGCCTATCCACTTAAGCCGGGAAATGGCTGGAAAATTACCAAATGCAAAATTTGTAGTATTGGAAGGCTGTGGGCACTTTCAACACATTGAACAGACAGGCAGAGTCGCTGCAGAGCTCGCTAATTTTCTTGGAAACATCGATCCAAAATAACACAGCTCAAACACTATTTTGCAGCCCGCTCGAGATTTAAGCACCAGAAAAAGAGAATAATTTAAACAGAACACACTGGACAAACTAATTCGATTTTAGGGCAACATAATTTTATTTATTTTCGCGAGTTCAACACGCGCCTGTTGGTCAAGCGTCGTTAACGCCGCCATCAGCACTGTCTGAATGGTGGTCTGCAGATCATTCGCAGTCGCCGACTCAGGGATCGTTGCCGAATGATCAGCCCGCAATTCCACCCGTGCCTGCGTGCCACCAACCGGTTGTAGCCACATGATGTTAACAACAAACTCTGCCTTGATTTTACTTTCCTGCTGATCGGTCAGAAAATTGGTAATGCCAGCCTTCATCGGCAATTCAATACGTATGACCGAGGCACGTAAAATATCAAAGATCAGTTCACCGCTGCCACCGGCTGGTTGCAGAACCTGTGCCGCCCAGTCAGCCAACAGGTTGCTTGGCAATGTTTGGGCACGGTGCCCGACATAGGGTGCTTCGACCGTCATCTGCCAGTTATCAATGATTTCAAGCCGCCGCGCATTTATCGCCAGCGGCGCAAATTTATCAGCCGTTGTGACAGGCGGGGTCGGGGCTATTGTCTGACATGCAGCCAGCCCGGCAAAACCCATCAACATGATCACCAAAAGTCGTATAGGCCGCATTTTCGTTTCCCGGTTCCTGGCCGCGCACAATCCACGCAGATTATGATGAATCAGTTATCCAAAAAAGCCAACCGACAATTCATCTGGCTGGTGCATTGTATGGCCAAAAATTATAACTGGAAATTATGGCTTAAAATCTGGCAAATCATTTTTGTTGAAAACACGTTCAGTCTTGCAGAATTCACAGGTTATATGCAGCGCCCCATCCTCGTCTGCCAGATCATTCACGTCATCAACGCTCAGCTGGCTCAACATTGTCTCAATTTTGGTGACATCACAGCGGCATTTATCATTCACCCGGCGGGCCGGCGCCACATGCGGCGCCATTGAATTAAACAGCCGGAAAATAATCTGCTCCGGGGTCAGATCCGGGTTCAGCAGCTCGCCACGGGTCACTGATAACAATAGGGTTTTCGCCGTGTGCCAGGCATCATCACTGGCTGCTTTGGCATCACCGGTTGGCGCGGCGTCACCGCCGTCAGCGGCAATGCGTTGCAACATCAGCGCCAACGCCTGCCAGCCGGTCTCACCCCTATCCGCGGCGCATAGCACCATAGTATCGGTCTGTTCGGAATTTTCAAACCAGCGCATCGCGGCATCGCTTAAATGGGGGCCATCAAGCTCAACAATACCCTGATAGCGTCCGCCAGTATCCCGATCATCAACGGTAAAAGCGATATAGCCACCACCCATCAGCGGCACGATATTCACCGCCTGATCATTTGGCTGGGCCAGCCGTATCTTAGTGAGCTGGCTCTGGTCATCGTCAAGCGCACAATAGCCGCGCAAATCACCGGCTTGCGTGATATCTGCAAATAATGTCCGCACCAGACCATCGCCCTTGGCCTGCAAGGTAAACACCCCATCAAATTTCAATGTACTCGACAGACAAGCGGCCAGAGCGAGGGCTTCTGCCTGTAAATGGCCAACAGGATCCGGATAGGCATGACGCTCAATAATACCCTCGGCAGCCGTGCCGACAGACGCCATACGGCCACGTATCAAGGCCGTATCATTTGACCCGTCAGCAAGATAAAATGGCAGAATTTGTGATCCGGCCGGTATGTTATCGTTAAGCATTACCCTGTCCCAAAACAAAAATACCAACGCCGTTCGCGCATCGCTGCGCTGCTATCATTCATCGCCGGCAACGCACCAGGCCAAAATCGCTTTTTGTGCATGCAGACGGTTTTCAGCTTCGTCGAACACCACAGACTGCGGGCCGTCAATGACCGCCACGGACACTTCCGAACCCCGTTTTGCCGGTAGGCAATGCATAAAAATAGCATCACCAGCGGCCCGTTTCATCACCTGTTCATTGACCTGATAGGCCGCCAGATCCTGTTGCTGGCTGCCGCCTTCCTGACCCATCGACACCCATACATCGGTCACCACGCTCTGCACCTGATCAACGGCCTCGGCGACATCTTCGGTCAGCATGATATCACCCCCATTTGCCCGCGCCCATGCCAGCAATTCGCCGGGCGGTGCATAATCGTGCGGACAGGCCATGCGCAGCTGAAAGCCAAAAAGAGCCGCCGCCTCAACCCAGCTGGCGGCGACATTATTGCCATCACCAAGCCATGCCACTGTCTGACCAGCCAGCGGCCCGTGATATTCGATCATGGTCAGCAAATCCGCCATCAACTGGCAGGGATGCGACCTGTTTGTCAGCGCATTAATGACCGGCACCGTGGCATTTGCCGCCAGCGTCATCATCGTGTCATGCTCAAAACAGCGGATCATGATCGCATCGACATAGCGCGACAGGACGCGCGCGGTATCTTCAACGCTTTCACCACGACCAAGCTGCAAATCCTGTACCGACAGCACCAATGCTGTACCACCCAGCTGGGCAATGCCAGCCTCGAAAGATACCCGCGTCCGCGTTGACGGTTTTTCAAAAATCATCGCAATCGTTTTGCCAGCCAGCGGTTTTTCATGGCCGGTGCCGGAACGCTGCGCCTGTTTCAACACCCGCGCATGCTCCAGCATTTGGTGCAGTGTATCTGCTGAAAAATCTTTTAAATCACGAAAATGCCGCATGCTGCTTGGCTCCAGTTCACCGGTGTATCATTCAGGCGGCGTTAAGCTGCCGGTGAAGCGCCGCCATCAATATATCGATTTCGTCACGGCTGATGATCAATGGTGGCAATAAACGCAGCGTATTTTCAGCCGCCGGAACACATAACACATGATCGTCACGCAGCGCCGCCACAAGCGCCATCACATCAATATGATCGGCAAGACAAATGCCACGCAAAAACCCACGCCCACGAATTTCACTAATCGCCGCAGGGAAGGCATTGTGCAAGCCGTTCAACGCCGCATCAAGATAGGCGGCGCGGTCGCGTACATCCTGCATAAACCCATCTTCGGTCAGCACCTCAAGAACCACCGCCGCCGCCGCCATCGCCAGCGGGTTGCCACCAAATGTCGACCCATGCGTTCCCGGCGTCATCGCCGACCCCACCGCCGCCGACGCAATCACCGCGCCAACCGGAAAGCCGCCAGCCAGACCTTTGGCCAAAGCGACAATATCGGGTTGTATACCGCTGGCCTCAAACGAGAACAAATGCCCGGTTCGGCCGATGCCCGCCTGCACCTCATCAGCAATCAGCAGCGCGCCAAATTCATCCGCCGCAGCACGCGCATCTGCCAGATAATGATCCGGCACCTGTTTTGCGCCGCCTTCGCCCTGCACCGTCTCAATCATCACTGCGGCAACATGCGGCCCCATCGCCGCGCGCAGCGCATTCATATTGCCAAATGGCACATGATCAAAGCCAGCCGGCATTGGGCCAAAGCCGGTACGAAATGCCGGCCGGTCAGTCGCCGCCAGCATACCAAGGGTGCGGCCATGAAACGCGCCGCTCGCACATAAAATCGTCATCCGCTCGGGCATGCCGTTTTCATAGGCAGCACGGCGGGCAATTTTCACCGCCGCTTCGGTCGCTTCTGCCCCGGAATTGCAAAAAAATACCTGATCCAACCCGGCTAGTGAGGCCAGCTTTTTGGCGACAGCTTCCTGACCGGGAATGCGGTATAGATTTGACGTATGCCATAATTGGCCAGCCTGTTCCTGCAGCGCCGCGACCAGCCGCGGATGCGCATGTCCAAGCGTATTGACAGCAATGCCACTGGCGCAATCGAGATAAGTTTCATGGGTCTCGCTTTCCAGCCAGCAGCCATGCCCCCGCACAAAGGCGATTTCAGCCCGTCCGTAGGTGTTCATCACCGCCGTGTCTGCAGCGTAATCAGTCATATGATGTGTGTCGTCCATGCAAAATGGCTCTGCAATTATGCTGTCTAAAAAAATCAAACCACCAGCGATGCTGATATCACCGGATGCTGATATCACTGGTGGCGTCACATAACCGCGCGGCCATGTATTACAGCTTTGAAATGACAATTTTTTAGTCTGTTTGTCAAGTCAGGCAGCCGATTTGCATCGCGTGCAGCGGCCAAAAGGGGCTAATCCTGACGGAAATGCTTGGCCAAGCGCAAGCCCTGCGACTGATAGTTTGATCCAGCACTGCCATATAACACTTCCGGCTCTGCCAGCATCGGCTCATAGACCAGCCGGCACACCGTTTGCCCTTGTTCGATCAGAAACGGCACATCATGCGACCGCACCTCAAGCACGGCCCGGGTCTGGCTGGCGCCCAGTTCCGCCATGCCAAAACCGGGGTCAAAAAAGCCGGCATAATGCGCGCGGAATTCACCAACCCGGGTATCATAGGCACGCATTTCAGCGGCGTGATCGCGCGGCACAGTGACAAATTCACGACTTGCCAGAATATAAAATTCATCCGGATTGAGCACCAGACCACCCGCCGCCAGATCGGACGGGGCAACACGTTCCCAAAACGCATCAACCGGACAGCTTGCCGGCGCGTCAATATCGATCAGGCCAGCATGCTTGCGGGCCCGCCAGCCGATCATGCCGCTTTTATCATCGGGTTGCAGATTGACCGTCAGCCCCACCCCATCACGAATATCGATGTCAGCCGATCCTGCACCGCGCAAAAGACCGACATTTGTGTGCAGCGATTGCATGGCATCATCAGAGACAGCTGAAGCGCCCTGCCGCAGCCGCAATTGCGATAATCGTGACCCGGCACGCACCAAAACGGAAAATGTACGCGGCGAAATTTCCGCATAGAGCGGGCCGGTATAGCCGTCGGCAACCGATTCAAACTCGGCGGCATAATCGCAAATCAACCGGGTGAAAATATCCAGACGGCCAGTCGAACTTTTCGGGTTGGCCATCGCCGTCACGCCTTTCGGCAAGCGCAGCGATTCCTGCAGCTTTACGATATAGACACAGCCACGCTCCAGCACCGCACCATCGGTCAGATCAATTTTATGCATGGCAAATTTTGCCAGCTTATCGGCCACCGTCATTGTATGTCCCGGCAAAAATGATGCCTGTACACGCCAGGCTTCAGCGGCAAGCCGTAAATCAAGACTGGCCGGTTGCAATTGTGCCGGAATGATCTGTAGTTCCGCCAAAATAGCGCCATCATGAATAGCCTGTTGCAGATGCTGTACGGGCAAAATACCGTTGAGCAGTTGTTGGTCTGGCATGCGATATCCCTATTTATTCTGCTTGTTTCATTCTGTCTTTCCGGTGGCGGCGCTTCGAACCGGCGACCCATACGGCCTCATGATTTCAGCCTGTAGCCAGTCGCCAGGGCGCGATAACACAAGAAACCCAGGACACAATTGACCGCACAAAGCGTGAAAAAGCCAGTTAAAAGTGGGCGGTCAGCGATACCGATCATGCCATAGCGAAAACCGTCAATTGTGTAAAAAACCGGATTCAACGCCGCCAGCATATCAAACGGCGCGGGCAAGCGGTTAATCGAGTAAAATGTGCCTGATAGAAATGTCAGTGGCTGCACAATGAAATTGGTGATCGCCGCCATTTCATCAAATTTATTGGCCCAGATACCAGCCAAGATACCGGCAAATGACATGGCAAGTGATCCCAAAAGCAAATAGACTAGCGCAATCGTCAGATGCGCAGGCATCGCCTGACCGCTGATAAACAGCAAGGTGAAAGCCGTCACAATGCCGACGAAAAACCCGCGTGTCATGCCGGCAGCCGCCAGACCAAACAACAACTCGCCCGGCCCCAATGGCGGCATCAGCAGATCAATAATATTGCCCTGTACCTTGGATATCACCAACGAAGAGGATGTATTGGCAAAGGCGTTTTGCAGGACATTCATCATGATCAGGCCGGGCACCAGAAATATGACAAAATCAACGCCATCAGCAAGATCGCCACGGTTCCCAATGGCCACCGAAAATACCAGCAAAAACAGCACCGAAGTGATCACTGGTGCGGCCAATGTTTGCAACGCAACATTCATAAATCGCTGAACTTCACGGCTGTAGAGGGTGATCACCCCGACCAGATTGATACGCCCAATCGTGATCGGCCGAATACGGTCAGAATAAGGGTGAGGCGGCAGCGTGCCAGCGTTTGACGCAAGAGGTTTGATTGGTTTCATTGGCACAAAATAGGGTGCATTTAAGTGAACTGCAATGGGCTTGCCACCGGGTTTTGCGTTTCTGCTGCAAAGCCATTACCCTATACGCCGATTTGACATTCCCATCACCCCGGTCGGCGCTGTGGTAACACGCGCCGGTCAAACGACAGTGAATAGCAAAAATGGCCCGCAAACCGGCAGATGTCCGCATGATGAACAAGGCAGTGCATTACCTTGGCCGCTATAGCAGTTCGCGCCATAAGCTGGCGCAGGTTCTGCAACGCTTTGCCGACCGTAAACTGGCCGATTATGACCCGCAGGACATCCGTGCCGCGCTCGAACAAACCCTCAATCAATGCGCCAAACTTGGCTATATTGACGATTGGCAATTCGCCGTGACAACGGCGCGCAGTCAACGCCGGCTTGGTCGGTCACAGGCAGTCATACGACAGCGATTGCGCCAGCATGCGCTGGATGATGACACTATTATGCAGGCATTAGCCCAAGCGGATGAAGACAGTATCGATGCGGATTTACAGGCCGCCATCAGGTTTGCCCAACGTCGCCGTCTGGGGCCATTCGCCAATCGCACCAGCGCCTCGCATCTGCGTCATGACCCACAGCAATGGCGGCAACGCGATCTGGGCGCGATGGCGCGTGCCGGATTTTCTTTCGCCACCGCCCGAAAAATTATCGAGCATGATGACCCGGATACAATTGATGAATTATTGGATTAACCAGACTTGGCTAACCGGGCTTGCCGATCTGCGCTGGCTGCTATAAAACTAAATTCAACGTCATGCGACTATGGTTTGAAGGCCGAGTTTTTTTTGGGGGGACCGATGGATCAGCAGCCGATATTTCAGCCAAGTGATGCGCTAGCCAAAAATGCCCATATTGATGCCGACGGCTATCAGGCACTCTATGCCGAATCAATAGCCGACCCGAATGCATTCTGGGCAAAGCACGGCAACCGCATCGACTGGATCAAGCAATACAGCCAAGTCAGCGATGTATCATATGACGCCAAGAACCTGCACATCAACTGGTTTGCCGATGGCAGCCTGAATGCAGCGGCAAATTGTCTTGACCGGCATCTGGCCGAACGCGGTGATCAGACAGCCATAATCTGGGAAGGCGATGAACCGGATCAGCAGCGCCATATCAGCTATAGAGAACTGCATGAAGATGTCTGTAAATTCGCCAATGTGCTGAAAGCCAATGGCGCCAAAAAAGGCGATCGCATCACCGTGTATATGCCGATGATCCCCGAGGCCGCCATCGCCATGCTGGCCTGCGTACGTATCGGTGCGGTGCATTCGGTGGTATTTGGCGGGTTTTCGCCAGATGCACTGGCTGGACGCATCCAGGACTGCGAGTCCAATATGGTGATCACCGCTGATGAAGGTGTCCGTGGTGGCCGTCCGATTCCTTTGAAATCCAATACTGATGCAGCGCTGAAAAGCTGCCCGGACTGCACCACTGTGATTGTAGTCAAACGCACCGGTGGTGCCATCGATTGGGTCGAAGGGCGCGATGTCTGGTATGAAGAGGCCATGCGCGCCGCGTCCGCCGATTGCCCGGCAGAAGAAATGAATGCCGAAGATCCGATGTTTATCCTCTACACATCCGGTTCAACCGGCAAGCCAAAGGGGGTGTTACACACCACCGGTGGATACATGGTTTATGCATCAATGACGCATCAATATGTTTTTGATTATCATGATGGTGATATCTATTGGTGCACTGCCGATGTGGGATGGATCACCGGACATAGCTATATCATTTACGGACCACTGGCCAACGGGGCTATCACATTAATGTTTGAGGGAGTGCCTACTTACCCAGACAGTTCGCGGTTCTGGCGCATTGTTGAAAAACACAGAGTGAATATGTTTTATACCGCTCCAACTGCCATTCGCGCACTCATGCGTGAAGGTGAAGCTCCTGTAGCTTCTTGTGATAAATCTTCATTGCGCTTACTGGGTAGCGTGGGCGAACCAATAAATCCAGAAGCTTGGATGTGGTATCACAAAATTGTTGGCGAAGAACGCTGTGCGATTGTTGATACTTGGTTTCAAACAGAAACCGGTGGCATTCTGATTACCCCACTCCCTGGCGCCACCCCAACTAAACCGGGGTCAGCCACAAGACCATTTTTTGGCATTAAACCGGTTTTAGTGGATGGTGATAACAATCTGCTGGATGGTGCGGCTGATGGCAATTTATGTATCGACCATTCCTGGCCCGGACAGATGCGGACTGTCTATGGCGATCATCAGCGGTTTATCGAAACCTACTTCACCACCTTTCCGGGCCGCTATTTTACCGGTGATGGCGCCCGCCGGGACGCAGACGGATATTACTGGATCACAGGGCGAGTTGATGACGTGCTAAATGTTTCCGGGCACCGCATGGGGACTGCCGAAGTCGAGTCGGCATTGGTGGCGCATCCAAAAGTTGCCGAAGCCGCTGTGGTTGGTTACCCGCATGATATTAAAGGACAGGGCATCTATGCCTATGTCACTTTGATCGCCGGTGCCGCGCCAGATACGGCGCTGGCATCCGAATTGCGGCAATGGACACGCACCCAAATCGGGCCCATTGCGACGCCGGATTTATTGCAATGGGCGCCGCAATTGCCAAAAACCCGCTCGGGCAAAATCATGCGCCGGATTTTACGTAAAATCGCCGCGAATGAATATGACCAGCTTGGCGACACATCAACCCTGACCGACCCGGCCGTGGTTGACGATCTTGTTGACAACCGTCAAAACCGTTGATTATGTCAGATGTCTAATGCTGCATCGTCTAGCCAATGCCAAGCTTAATCGCGCGACATACAGCATGTGTAAGGTTACGCGCACCTAATTTAGATCGCAGACTTTTCAGGTGATGCTTGATCGTCACCTCGCTGAGACTCAAATTACGGGCGATTTCTTTATTAGAGCTTTCGGTAAGCAACCCTGACAAGACATCATGTTCGCGTCCGGTTAGAAACTGGTTATTGGATTGAAGCGCATCATCAGCGATCATGTCGGCGGGCAGAATTTCAGGCACCCATCAGCCGCGCAAAAAAACCGCGATTATCGCCGTTATCATTGCGTCGCTGCAGCGCAGCAAAAAAACACTGAATGTGATGGGCTGAATTTTATAGGATAGATTTTATTTTTTCAGCGGCAAATTCTGCTGGTTCATTATGCACAATGGTGCCTTTAAAACTGCCGTCTGCCCGGTATAAATAGACAGCGGCACTGTGATCATACAGATAATCATCGCCACTACCTGTTTTTTCGGCATACACACCAAAATGCTGCAAGGTTGCGGCCACATCGCCGGGCGCACCGGTCAAGCCGGTAACATTTGCGTCAAACAGGCTGAGATAGGCTTTTAATTGCGATGGCGTGTCGCGTTCCGGATCAACAGTGACAAACAGAATCTGTAAATTATCCGCATTCTGTCCGGCTGCGGCCAGTTGATCTTGCGCTGATGTTAAATGCAGCAAGGTTGTCGGGCAGACATCCGGGCAATAGGTAAAGCCAAAGAACAGCGCGATGGGCTGGCCGGCAAAATCATCCGGGCGACGCCGATTGCCATTCTGGTCAAGCAGCACAAACTGACTGTCCTGAAAATTTGGAAACCCCACCGACTGGGTCGCGGCCATGCGGTTCGACAGCATAAACACCGCGACCAGCAACGCCGCAAACAGCGCGCCACCAATTATATATTTCAGCCGGTTTGATGGTGACGGCGCTGACCGGTTACGATCATCACCATTCTTCGTTTGATCCTTGGATTTCATATCATCTCGTCTATGCCGAAAGCGCCGCCGATGACAGGTGTCAAATCGACACATTGTCTGATGAATTCGACAAAATCAGCCATTGTCATTGATCTTTTATTTTGCCTATATTACCCGACTTAAACTTGGTATCACACTTCGCTGCTGCGCAGCTTTTAATGATACCGTTATTCCAGATGATAATTTAGGCAATTTTATGTACGCAGTCATCATGCTCATTGACCAGATCATTAACATTTATATCTGGACACTTTTGATCTATATTGGCGTTGGCTGGCTTGTTGCCTTTCGCATTGTTAACCCGTGGCAGCCCATTGTGCGGATGATTACCGATGTGTTGGCCCGTATCCACGAACCGCTGCTCAGTCAGGTGCGACGGTTTTTACCTGATTTGGGGCCGGTCGATATCAGCCCGATTGTGCTGTTTTTAGCCGCACAATTTATTCGCAATCTTTTGATCAGCAGCCTGTCCGGTTAGACTGCCCGGTTAGGTTGCCCGGCAAGATATCCGGGTGGCGGCAGAATGACGCGCTGCAATCTGCAACAAAGCTTGATAGAAATGGCGCCTTGCCATATTCGGCAAGCCAGATGACAAGGATGTTAGATAGATGAGCTTTGATCAGATTATTCTGGCGGTTGGTTTGCTTGCGGTGGCTGGCATTTTGGGCTGGGGCGTTCTGACAATGGCACGCGGCGGTGCCTATAACGTCAAAAATTCGAATCGTATCATGCGCTACCGGATCATTTTTCAAGCCGCCGCATTGCTTATCATCCTGGGGTTAATGTGGGTACGGCGAAGCGGATCATAGACCCCCACCAGACAGCATAGCTGGCATGTATTTGATGCTGGCGCTTTCATCACAACAATTTTTTGGAACAATCAAACAATGGTCAAATTGAATAAAATCTACACCCGTACAGGCGATTCAGGCGAGACCAGTCTGGTCAATGGTATGCGTGTTTCAAAACATGCCCGCCGGCCATCGGCGTTTGGCGAAATTGACGAAGCCAATTCAGTCATTGGCCTGGCCCGTTTGCAATGCGGCGACAATGCCGAGGCTGACGAGATGCTGGCGCGTATCCAGAATGATTTGTTTGATCTTGGTGCCGACATTGCCACACCGGAAAGCGACAAGCCGGCATTACGCATCACCGCACCACAGGTCACCCGCCTTGAAGCAGAAATCGATATGATGAATGATACGTTGGATCCGCTTAATTCATTTATTCTGCCGGGTGGCAGCGCCGCATCGGCCTGGCTGCATCTGGCCCGCACGGTGATCCGCCGGGCAGAACGCCATATGACCGAGCTTGCCGCCGAGGAAGTGGTGAATCAGGCAGCCATGCATTATGTGAATCGTTTATCGGATCATCTGTTTGTGCTGGCGCGGCGTTTGAATAATAATGGTAAAACCGACGTTTTATGGCGTCCCGGTGAAAATTCTGGGCAGAAATAGACAGGTTTTTATATTTCCGGCCTGCTTTAACAGAATTGTGGGCATGTAGGCTTTTAGCTCATTTGGCGATTTGAGGAGAATAACATGAAAGTTCTGGTTCCGGTGAAACGGGTGATTGACTATAATGTCAAGGTACGTGTGAAAGCCGATAACAGCGGTGTCGAACTGGCCAATGTGAAAATGGCAATGAACCCGTTTGACGAGATTGCGGTTGAGCAGGCGCTTCGTCTTAAAGAGGCTGGTGGCGCTGATGAAGTTGTTGCGGTATCAATTGGCCCGGCACAAAATCAGGAAACCATCCGCACCGCGCTGGCCATGGGGGCCGATCGCGGCATCCATATTGAGGCCTCACATGATATTGAGCCTTTGGCCGTTGCCAAATTGTTAAAAGCCGTTGTCGAACGCGAAAACCCGGGTCTTGTTCTGGTTGGCAAACAGGCGATTGACGATGATTGCAACCAGACCGGCCAGATGCTGGCTGCATTGCTTGGATGGGCGCAAGGCACATTTGTTTCAGCCTTGGAAGTGACCGGTGACAAGGCGAAAGTGGTGCGCGAGGTCGATGGTGGCCTTGAGCATCTGGAAATCAGCATGCCGGCGATTGTATCGGTTGATCTGCGGTTGAACGAGCCACGCTATGCGTCGCTGCCGAACATTATGAAAGCCAAAAAGAAGCCACTTGATAGTCTGACGGTTGATGATCTGGGTGTAGATATCACCCCGCGTCTGACCATTGTCAAAGTTGAAGAGCCAGCCGCGCGTGAAGCCGGTATCAAAGTGGCCGACGTTAAAGAGCTTGTTGAAAAACTCAAAAATGAAGCAAAGGTGATACAGCCATGAGCATTCTTGTTTTTTGTGATCATGATAATGGTCAATTGGGGGCAGCAACATTGAATGCTGTAAGCGCCGCCACACAGATTGGTGATGACATTCACCTGTTGGTGGCTGGTGACACCACCGGCACAATTGCCGCGCAGGCAGCAGCCATTGCCGGCGTTACCAAAGTGCTGGTGGCTGATGGCGCTGAATATGCCCACAGCCTGGCGGAAAATCTGGCGCCACTGATTTGTGACATGGCC
>ERZ802821.376-NODE-376-length-25625-cov-25.6646_pt1 | contig 25625 bp, 20 predicted proteins | sample MGYA00345648_ERZ802821 | MGnify/ENA primary metagenome ERZ802821 (study PRJEB30503, sample SAMEA104212357) | marine metagenome | biome: Westerlies Biome; feature: [SRF] surface water layer (ENVO:00010504) within the epipelagic zone...; material: water... | reverse complement strand
TTCTATTAGAAAAACCCCATTCATTATCGTACCAGCTTAAAACTCTTACAAATGAACCATCCATCACCTTTGTTTGATCCATATGAAAAATTGATGATCTTGAATCATGATTGAAATCACTCGATACAAGAGGTTCATCTGTATATCCAAGAATGTTTTTAAGTTCATTATTAGAAGCTTTTTTAATAAGATTATTAATCTCTTCTACCGAGGTAGATTTCCCAGCATTAAATTTAAAATCGACAACAGATACGTTTTGAGTTGGTACTCTCATTGAAACACCATCCAACTTTCCATTTAATTCTGGTAAAACTAAACCTACTGCTTTTGCTGCTCCAGTTGATGTTGGTATCATATTACCTGCAGCGGCTCTTGCTCTATACATATCAGAATGCATAGTATCTAATGTTGGTTGATCACCAGTGTAAGAATGAATTGTAGTCATAAACCCTTGAGAAATTCCTACCCCCTGATTAATAACCATTGCAACTGGAGCTAGACAGTTCGTTGTACAAGAAGCATTAGACACTACTAGGTGATCTTTAGTTAATTTATTATGATTTACACCATAGACAACAGTCAAATCTGCTCCACTTGCTGGAGCTGAAACTAAAACTCTTTTGGCACCAGCTTCTAAATGCATTGAAGCTTTCTCACGGCTAGCAAAAATTCCAGTACACTCCATAGCAATATCAACTTCAAGTTCTTTCAATGGAAGATCTTTTGGATCTCTAATAGATGTGACTTTTATTGGTCCTTTACCCACATCAATATTATCACCACTAACTTTAACAGTAGCAGGGAACCTTCCATGCACAGTATCGTATCTCAACAAATGTGCATTAGTTTCTATGGGGCCTAAATCGTTAATTGCAACGACTTTAATATCATCCCTCCCCGATTCTATTATAGCTCTTAAAATATTCCTTCCAATTCTACCAAAACCATTAATAGAAACTCTAACTGACATTTTATTTCCTCTCAAAAAATATAATTATTTATTATTACTCAATACTGATATAGCTGGCAACTCTATACCTTCTAACCACTCAAGAAAAGCGCCACCAGCTGACGAAATATATGTAAATGTGTCACTAACACCCGCTTTATTTAAAGCAGAAGATGTATCGCCTCCACCCGCTACTGTAATTAAATTGTTACTGGTAGTTAAGTTTGATGCCAGTCTTGCCAATGAAAAAGTACCTTCTCCAAAAGGTTCTAATTCAAAAGCTCCAAGTGGACCATTCCACAATAAGGTCTTAATATTTTCAAAAATAAAACTTATTTTTTTGATTGTCTTTGGACCAACGTCAAGTGCCATCATGTCTAAAGGGATCATGTCCGATGATACAATTTTAGTATTTCCATTAGCTTCAAAAGATTTTGAGACTACTACATCAATGGGAAGTATTATTTTGCAATTTAAATTTTTACTCTTGTTTAGAATTGATTTTGCAATATTTACCGCATCTTTTTCAAAAAGACTTTTTCCGACATCCAAACCTTCGGCTACAAGAAAAGTATTTGCCATTGCACCACCAATAATTAAATAATCCATCTTAGTTATTAGATATTCAATAATATTTATTTTTGTAGAAATTTTAGCACCACCTACCAATGCAGCCACCGGCTTTATTGGAAAACTTAACACAGATGTTAAGGCTTTAATTTCTTCGTCCAAAAGTATGCCTGAATATGAAGGTAGAAAATTTGTAATCGCATGCAAACTTGAGTGGGCTCTATGAGAACAAGAAAAAGCATCATTTACAAATATATCACAACCTTCAGATAATTTTTTTGCAAAGTTAAAACTGTTCTTTGTTTCTTCTTCATGGAAACGAACATTCTCAAGCAAAAGAATTTCACTCGATTTTAAACTCGTTTTAATATCCAAAGCTTCTTGACCTAAACAAGAGTTGCTAAAAAGAACTTTTGTTTCTAAAATCTTTGATAAAGTTTTAACTAAAGGTTTTAAAGTATAACTTTTATTATATTTTCCATTTGGTCTTCCTAGATGACTACATATAACTATTTTTGCACCAGACGATTTCAAAAAGTTGATAGTTGGTGTTATTCTCTCAACACGTGTCTGATCTAAAACCTTTCCATCGGACATAGGTATATTTAAATCAGCTCTAATCAGTACTGTTTTACCAAATACGTTTTCATTAATTATACTTTTTATTAAAGAGGGCATCTTTATAATTTTCTTAATCAGAGTTAAATCTTTATTATTTAATTATAGATCTTGCTTGTTTTACTATAGCTTCTGAAGTAATACCAAAATGCTTGTAGAGTTGGTCTGCAGGACCAGATGCTCCAAAGTTTTTCATACCAATAAAAACACCATTATCACCTATATATTTACTCCATCCCATATCACATGCCGCTTCAATAGCTATTCTAGGAGAGTTACCTAAAATTTCTTTTTTATATGTTTCATCTTGTTTATCAAACAACTCCCAACAAGGTAGAGAGACAACTGAAGCCTTAATACCTTCAGCATTTAACAGCTCAGACGCTTCCATTGCAATTTCAACTTCAGAACCAGTTGCTATTAGAGTTAAATCTCTTTTTGAAGAAATATCATTTACAAGATAACCACCTTTAGAAACTTTATTTTCAGAAGATTTTTCACAACGAAAAGCTCTTAAGCCCTGCCTTGACAAAGCCAAAACTGTTGGGCCGTTAGTTTTAAGTGCTATGTCCCAAGCTTCGGCAGTCTCAACTGTGTCTGCTGGTCTTATTAAATTCAAATTGGGTGTAGATCTTAGAATAGCCAAATGCTCTATTGGTTGATGAGTTGGTCCATCTTCACCAAGTCCAATCGAGTCGTGAGTTAACACATAAATTACTTTTAAGGACATTAATGCAGAAAGCCTAATGGATGATCTCATATAATCACTAAATACTAAAAAAGTTCCCCCATATGGTATGAAACCTTTATGCAAAGCTATACCATTCATTATAGATCCCATTGCATGCTCTCTTATTCCATAATGAACATAGTTTGCAGGGAGTTTACTAGAAGAAACAGCTTTCATTTTACTTGTTTTAGTCAAATTTGATCCAGTAAGATCAGCTGAACCACCAATTGTATTGCCTATAACTTGATTTATAATTTCAAGAGTCTTTTGGCTAGATTGTCTAGTGGCCAGCTTAGGCATTTCTTGTTTCATTTGTTTTATAAATGAATTTATTTTTTTATCATAAGATTTAGGTATAGCTCCGCTCATAAAGATTTCAAATCTATTCTTTTTAGGACTTTCTTGTAATATATTTTTCCATTCTTCGAATAAAATTTTTGATCTGTCTGTAGTGTTTTTCCAATCATTTAATATTTCAGAAGGTACTTCAAATGGTTTGTTTGACCACCCTAATACTTTTCTGGTTGCATTTATTTCATCTGCACCTAGAGGTGCTCCGTGTGTCTTCGAGGTTCCCGCTAAATTTGGAGCGCCATAACCAATTGTCGTTTTACAAGCAATAAGTGATGGTTTTCTTGATTTTTTTGCATTAATGAGAGCTGTTTCAATTTCATAATGGTTATGACCATCTATTGCTTGTGTATGCCAACCCGCAGCCTTAAATCTAGAAATTTGGTTAGCGGAGTTGGATAAATTTGTGGAACCATCAATTGAAATATTATTGTCATCCCAAAGAACTACTAGTTTTGAAAGTTTTAAATGCCCTGAAAATTCAATAGCTTCATGACTAATTCCTTCTTGAAGGCAACCATCTCCAGCAATTACATATGTATAATGGTTAACTAAATTTGAACCAAACCTAGACGATAATAATTTTTCACTTAAAGCCATTCCTACGGCAGTGGCTAGTCCTTGTCCTAAAGGTCCAGTTGTTGTCTCTATGCCTTTTGCGTGACCAAACTCAGGGTGACCCGCTGTGTTATAATTTAACTGTCTGAAATTTTTAATACTCTCTATTGGCATATCATCATAGCCTAAAAGATAGTGAAGAGCGTATAGTAACATTGATCCATGACCAGCAGATAAAACAAATCTATCTCGATTTGGCCAGTCTGATTCTTTAGGATATATATTTATAAAATCTTTAAAGAGTACGGTAGCAACATCTGCCATACCCATTGGCATTCCAGGATGACCTGAATTTGCAGCTTGTACTGCGTCCATAGATAAAAACCTAATTGCATTAGCCATTAAGATGGACTTATTATCCTTAGATTTAGCTTTACCTTGCATCTATAGTTCTCCTAAGAGGATTAAATTTTCAGTAATGAAGTATCAATAACATTTACATAATCAAATTTACATAAAAGTTTTGTAAAAATTTAAATAATTTCATAGTGTTTCTTATAAATTAGTACTTCGTCTAACGATCCAAAAATTAAAGGTGATCTTTGATGAATATCTTTGACTTCTAAATTCAAAATATTCTCATAGCCATTAGTAGCTTTTCCTCCAGCTTGTTCTATTAAAAATGCTATTGGATTAGCTTCATATGTTAAACGTAACCTACCGTCTTTATAATTTTTTCTATTATCTGCCGGATATAGAAATATACCCCCTCTAATAAAAATTCTACTAGCATCAGCTACTAAAGATCCCACCCATCTCATTCCAAAATTCTTCTTTCTTGAACCTTCTTCTCCATCCTGACAGTCTTGAATATATTTAGATGTGGCAGCATTCCAAAATCTCTTATAAGCCGCATTTATAGCAAATTCAGAAGTTTTTTCTGGTATTATAATTTTCTCTTTAATTAAATAAAATTGATTTTTAAGTTCGTCTAAAGCAAATAATGCTGTTCCATGCCCAACTGAAATAAATAAAGTAGTCTGTGGTCCGTAAACAAAGAAACCTGATGCTTTTTGATTACTTCCTTTTTGAATAAATGCTTTTTCTAAGGCTAAATTATTTTTGTTCATTATTGAAAAAATAGTTCCAATAGAAACATTAACATCAATATTACTTGAGCCATCAAGTGGGTCTGCAAATACTATAAAATTATTATTATTTTTAAAGTCAATAAAACCCTCTTGTTCCTCTGAAGCATATCCAGAAACAGGTGATTTTTTTAAAAATTTAATTAAAATTTCATCTGACATTATATCAAGAGGCTTTTGAATATCGCCATCTTTGTTAACAGTTTTTTCTGCGCTTATATTACTGCCTATTTTTTTAATATTTCTAATAGAGCTAGAAATTTCTACTGCAGCGTTCGCAAGAGACTTAATAATTGAAGATAAATCATTTTCTTTACAATATTTTAATAAATAATTATTTAAATACATTTTTATATTACTCGCTTTAAAAAATATATTGTTTAATAAATATAAAATTAAACAATTAATTTGGAAGTGGAATAAAATCCTTTTCATCACCAACGGGCATTTTGAATTTTTTACTTACCCAATTCTTCTTAGCAATCTCTATTAAATCCATTTCTGATGCTACAAAATACCACTAATATCACTTGATCTTTCAATTAAAAATTCATCACTGACTTTTTTTTCACAATTAATCCTAATTTTTGAATATTGAAACAATATCAAATTATATGTTAGTTTAATATAAATATAATGAATTAATTATTGGTTTGTTAATGCTATTTAAAAAACTTTACATTCCTATCAACCTTCCTTTAACTCAAGATAAAGAATTTGAATTAAATAATTCTGATCTAGAAATTGTTAGAGATATTAGAAAGGCTAACAAATTTAAATTATTTTCAACAATAGAATTATTTAAGAATTATTTTAACAATAAAACTTCTGATGTAATTAAAACAAATCTATACTTTTTCTTTGATGAAATAATCCCAATAATTTATCAATCAAAACATAAAGAGGAAGGACTGTATCAACTACTTAGGTTTACAAATGAAATAGTTTTTAATTTTCCTTTCATGGAAATTTTAACTAAGACAAACATTACATACAAAAATTTATCAAAAGTTTTTCTTTTTTCAGGATATGTCACAAATTTAGTAAAAGAAGATGTAAAAATATTAGAAATTTTACAACCTGAATACGCAATAAGGTTGAATGGAAATATTACATATTATAAAAATATTTTAGACAAAATAAATGTCAACATTGTTGATGAAGAAGCCCTTTTAGATACCCTTAGACAAAATCAACGATTACTTAAATTTCAAATTATATTTGCTTTACTAAATGATGAAATAAATCTTGAAAGAGCTTCTCAAGAATATTCATTACTTGCGCAAGCAACCTTCGATACTTCTTTAAAAATAGCCGAAGCTCAAATAGCAAGAAAGTACAAAATTGATAACCTTAATTTTAGCGTTATTGCATATGGAAGATTTGCCACCTCTTCAATGACAGCTAACTCTGACCTTGATTTAGTTTTTATTTATGATGATAGTCCTAATAAAGAAAAATCTAAGAAAAAGATCTACATAGAATTATTTCGTCAACTAATTAAAATTTTGTCTTCAAAAACATCTGAAGGTTTCATGTACGAGGTTGATACAAAACTTAAACCATCAGGTAAAGAAGGACCAGTAGCGTGTACATTTGATAACTTTGAAAATTATCATCGTACAAAATCATTTTGTTGGGAGAAATTAGCTTTAAAAAAAACAAGAATAGTTAATCACAATGTTTTAAATACTAGGACATCAAAATTATTAAAAAAATTAAATAAGATTAATATTTTAGATAAAGAACTAGCTAATGAAATTAGAATGATGAGAACAAACTTAAATGAAAGTGATAAAAATATTATTGAGAAGAATACTTTTAAATGGTTTGAAACAAAATATGTTGGAGGAGGACAACGAGACATTGAATTTCTAAAATTTTTCTACACAGGAAAATCTAGTCTAATTGATCAATTCGAAATTAATAAAAAAAAGATATTATTTAATAACGTAGAAAAACTCTTTTTTAAAATTGACCAAGTAATTAATATTTGCTTTTTAGAAGAAAAACAAGATTACCTCCCAAACAAAGCAGTTAGTATATTAATTAAAGAAACTAATAACAAAGATCTTGGATCTTTAAAAGCGTACGTAAACAAAAGCAAAATAGAAATCTTTAATATTTTGAATTATATTATAGATTCTAATAAATAAATTAAGAAAAATTAAAATTCCACTAACATATTTTATGTCTTAAATTTAATCAAAGTAGTTTATTTGTTTAATTTATGCTTATTTATTAAGCAAAAATTAATATGACATAATTGTACTTTCTCTGAAACTTTATAATTACAACCAATTTGTAAATATTGGTAATATTTATAATTAAACGGAGATATACTATGTCTAATTTTACCAGGTTATTTTTATTAATACCTGCAACAATAATTGGTTCTACAAATGTAGCCATTGCAGCACCAGATGCAGAGACAGCTTACATTTTCAACTCGTTCTCTTTTCTTGTACATGGTTTCTTAGTGATGCTTATGGCCGCTGGTTTTTGCATGTTAGAAACAGGTCTTGTCAGAGCAAAAAATGCTGTTGTTCAATGCGCCAAAAACATTGGTTTATATTCTATTGCAGGCATAATGTTTGCAGTAGTTGGTTATAATTTAATGTACATGGATGTTTCTGGTTGGATTGGATCATTTTCTATTTGGAGCCCGTCTGATGGCGAGACTTTTGGTGGTGAAAATGACGCCACATATTCATCTGGTTCTGACTGGTGGTTTCAAATGGTCTTTTGTGCAACCGCTGCTTCAATTGTAAGTGGGGCTGTTGCAGAAAGAGTGAAATTAAAGGCATTTTTAGTTTTTGTAGTTTTACTTTGTGGTTTCATTTATCCAATTCAAGGTTCATGGTCTTGGGGTGGCGGTTACTTGAGTGAAGCTGGATTTTTAGACTTTGCCGGATCTTCAATTGTCCATGGTGTTGGTGGATGGGCTGCTCTTACAGGTGCGATCATCTTAGGAGCTAGAAAAGGTAAATATTCTGAAGATGGAAGTGTTAATCCAATGCCTGGATCAAATTTACCGTTAGCCACATTAGGTACTTTTATATTATGGTTTGGATGGTTTGGTTTCAATGGTGGATCACAACTAGCCATGGGATCAGGAGCTGACGTTGCTGCAATTTCAAATATTTACATTAACACAAACTTAGCTGCTGCTGGTGGTGTAGTTACAGCTCTTATACTTACAATGCTATTCTACAAGAAAACTGATTTAACTATGGCTTTAAATGGAGCACTAGGAGGATTAGTTGCAATAACAGCTGAACCATTAGCACCATCTCCAATGCTAGCTATATTTATTGGAGCAGTTGGTGGATTAATTGTTGTCCTAACAATACCAATGCTAGATAAACTCAAAATCGACGATGTAGTAGGCGCAATACCTGTTCACCTATTTGCTGGAATATGGGGTACTATTGCTGTAATATTATCAAATTCAGATGCAACTTTAGGCGCACAATTATATGGAATATTTGCAATTGGTGCTTTCACAATAATTGCTTCAGCCATAGTTTGGTATATAATCAAGTTTACTATTGGAATAAGAGTTTCAGAAGAAGAAGAACTTGAAGGCGTTGATTTAGCCGAAGTTGGAATGGAAGCTTATCCAGACTTTAGAAAATAAATCATTTATTAAAACATAAAAAAGGAGGATTTTTCCTCCTTTTTTTATATACCTAAAGAACTATAACTTTGTGCAATTCTTTTAATAGAAACCATCATCGCTGCGGTTCTTAAATCTGGAATATCTTCATTTGAATTCCATACATTACTAATTACATTATATGTATCAATCATTGTATCTTCTAAACCAGATCGAACTAAGTCTAACTCGGATGCACCCTGAATAGATTTTGATTTCAGGTCTGAAGGAAAATCTTTTCCAGTCATGCTTTCAATTCCATTTATAAGTGTCGAAACTTGGTTTTCTTGAGCCCTTCTTTGCAATCTTCCTAACCTAATTCGACTTAAATTTTTAATCCATTCAAAATAACTTACCGTAACACCTCCTGCATTTGCGTATAAATCCGGTATAATGACTACTCCTCGCTTATTTAGTATCTCATCGGCACCTGACGATACTGGTCCATTGGCCGCTTCTACAATAAGAGGTGCTTTTATACGATCAGCATTTTCTTCATTAATAACTAATTCCATAGCAGCTGGTATCAATATATCTGCCTCTTCTTCTAACATTTCGGCCCCAGCTTGAGTAAAACCTTTAAAACCCTTAATTGTACCTTTATCAACAAGATGATTTTTTAAAGATAAAATGTCTATTCCTTCTTTATCAACTATTGATCCGTCACGTTCAATTACGTGAGTAACAATTGCTCCATCTTCATTTGACAAAAAGTTTGCTGCATAATATCCAACATTTCCTAGACCTTGGACAATGATTCTTTTTCCTTTTAATCCAGGAGACAAACCTGTTTTTTTGACATCTTTGTCATTTTGAAAAAATGCTTTCAAAGCAAATTTTACCCCCCTCCCTGTAGCCTCAGTTCTTCCAGAAATACCTCCTTTGTTAACAGGCTTTCCGGTTACACAGGCCCACGCATTTAAATCAGTTGGATTTAATCTTCGATATTCATCTGCCATCCACGCCATTTCACGTTCTCCAGTGCCTACGTCGGGTGCTGGCACATTTTGAGATGGATGTATTAAATCTCTTTTAGCCAATTCTTGAGTAAAACGTCTTGTTATTCTTTCCAACTCTTCAACAGACCATTCTTTAATATTAATTATAAGGCCACCCTTAGAACCGCCAAAAGGAACTTCAACTAAAGCGCATTTATAAGTCATCAACGCAGCTAAAGCTTCAACTTCCTCTTGGTTTACAGCCAAGTCATATCTTATACCTCCTTTTACAGGCTCAAAATGATCAGAGTGAACTGAACGAAACCCAGTAAATGTCTGCACTGTCCCTCTTAGTCTAACTCCAAATCTTACTACATAAGTAGCGTTAGCTAACATTATCTGATTGGCTAAATCTTCAGAAAAAGTTTCTGAACCATCAATTTTTTGAATATATTGAGTTGCTTTTTTAAAGTTAACTTCAATGGAATTTAGAAATGCATCACTCGCCATTATTTTTTCAACCCTAGCGGATTGCCCCCTTTTGCTAAGTTAAAAGGTTACGTAAACCCAGAGATAATCTTTACATAAAAAGAAAAAAGTTAAAAGGAGTAAGACTTAGCTATTTAAAACTTGAAAAAATATATATTTTATTCATTTTAAATCATTGTATAAATTTAAATGCCTCAATAGGATTCTAATAGTAAGGAAAAAATATGTTTTCAAATTTAAAAGCTGCCATTCAAAAAGTTACATCTAAAGATTCAGGTGAAGAAGAATACAAGGGAGAAGACATACAAGCAGTCATAGTTTTATTACTAGAAGCATGTCAAATTGATGGAGAAACAGATAATGTTGAAATTGAGTATGTCACAAATCTACTAATTAATAAATTTAATTTCACGCAAAGCGAGGCTGAAGAAAACATTAACAAAACTTTAAAAAATAATGCTGAGAGAATTGAGATATTTTCTCAAATAAAAATTATTTTAAATGAAATGGATCATAATGAAAGAATTGAAGTGATAGAAATGATGTGGGGCGTAATTCTATCTGATGGAGTTGTTGATGATTTTGAAGCTAATCTGATGCGTCGTATGAACGGTCTATTATATATTTCTGGGATAGAAAGCGCTGAAGCAAAAGAAAGAGCTACAAATAAATCTAATTAAAATTTTTAAGTTTAGATAAAATGAGATTATTTCAAACTAATACAACTTGTTAAGGGAGCTTTATTTATATGTTTTTTCATTCAATGAATTTTTCAATTGGTAATGATAATGAAGTATTGAGAGATACTGTTTATAAGTTTGCACAAAAAGAAATTGCACCAATTGCAGATCAAATTGATAAAGAAAACTCTTTTCCTAATCATCTTTGGAAGAAGTTTGGAGAGCTTGGTTTATTAGGAATTACTGCATCTCCAAAATATGGTGGTAGCGATATGAGTTATTTAGCACATTGTATTGCCATAGAAGAAATAAGTAGAGCGAGTGCTTCAGTAGGTCTTTCTTATGGCGCTTTTTCAAACTTATGTATAAATCAAATTAACAGAAATGGAAGTGAGGAACAAAAACAAAAATATTTACCAGATCTCTGTTCTGGAGAAAAAGTTGGAGCTTTAGCAATGAGTGAAAGTGGATCTGGGTCTGACGTTGTGTCAATGTCTCTTCATGCAGAAAAACAGGGTAATAAAACATATTTACTTAATGGATCAAAAATGTGGATTACCAATGGGCCTGATGCTGATACTTTAGTGGTTTATGCAAAAACTGATCCTTCCAAGGGCTCAAAAGGAATAACAGCTTTTATAATAGAAAAAACAATGACAGGTTTCTCCACGGGAAAAAAATTAGATAAATTAGGCATGAGGGGTTCTAATACTGCTGAACTTATTTTTGAAAACTGTCCCGTTCCTGAAGAAAACATTATAGGTGTAGAAGGAAATGGCGCAGCTATTTTAATGAGTGGATTGGACTATGAAAGAGTTGTTCTTGCTGCAGGACCTCTAGGAATTATGGCTGCAGCAATGGATGTAGTTGTTCCGTACATTCACGAAAGAAAACAATTTGGAAAGTCAATTGGTGAGTTTCAAATAATGCAGGGCAAAATAGCTGACATGTATACAACTATGAATGCTTGTAGATCTTATGTTTATGAAGTTGCCAAAGCGTGTGACAGAGGAGAAACTTCTAGAAAAGATGCCGCTGGCTGTATTTTGTATTCTGCCGAAAAAGCCACTCAAATCGCACTTGAAGCAATTCAAGCACTAGGTGGAAATGGATATACCAATGACTTTTCAGTTGGAAGATTACTTAGGGATGCTAAATTGTATGAAATTGGAGCAGGCACTTCCGAAATTAGAAGAATGCTGATTGGCAGAGAATTGTTTACGGAAACAGCTAAATGACAAAACTTAAATCTCAAATAAAAATAAATGACCCAGATTTTCTGAAAAATAAAAAAAAACTTATTATTGATCTTAAATTAACCCAAGAAGCCGTTGATTTTGCAATGGATGGTGGTGGTCAAAAATTAAATGATCGCCATCAAAAACGGGGTAAAATGTTACCTCGACTTAGGGTTTCAAAGCTTTTGGACCCTGGAAGTTCTTTTTTAGAAATAGGTTTAACTGCAAGTTATAATATGTATGATAACGCGTGTCCTTCAGGTGGAATAATAACTGGAGTAGGACAAATTCACGGTATAGACGTAATGGTAATATGCAACGACTCAACTGTGAAAGGTGGGACTTACTATCCAATAACGGTTAAAAAACATCTGCGGGCTCAAGAAATAGCTCTTGAAAATAAATTACCTTGTATTTATTTAGTGGATTCAGGTGGAGCAAACCTTCCAAACCAAGATGAAGTTTTTGCTGATAGAGAACATTTTGGAAGAATTTTTTTCAATCAAGCAAACATGTCCTCAAATAATATACCTCAAATTGCCGTTGTTATGGGAAGTTGTACAGCAGGTGGAGCCTACGTCCCTGCAATGTCAGACGAAACTATAATTGTAAAAAACCAAGGAACTATTTTTTTAGCAGGACCTCCATTAGTTAAAGCTGCAACAGGTGAAGTAACCAATCCAGAAAGTCTGGGTGGAGGCGACGTCCATACAAAAATTTCTGGTGTTGCTGATTATCTTGCAGATGATGACGAACATGCTCTAGCAATAGCTAGACAATGTGTTAAAAACATAGATACAAAAAATAATGATGAAACTATTTCAAATTTTGAAGCACCCCTTTATGACCCTCAAGAGCTTTTAGGAATAGTTCCTGCAGATAGCAAAACATCTTATGACGTTAAAGAAATAATAATGAGAATTATTGATGGATCTGAATTTGATGAATTTAAAAGTAATTTTGGTACAACTTTAGTAACAGGTTTTGCAAAATTAAAAGGACAGACCTGCGGTATTATAGCTAATAATGGTGTTTTATTTTCTGATAGCGCATTGAAGGGAACACACTTTATTTCACTATGTAGTCAAAGAAAAATTCCATTGATTTTTTTACAAAATATTACTGGATTCATGGTAGGGGAAAATGCAGAACATGGAGGAATTGCAAAAAACGGTGCTAAACTAGTTAACGCCGTCGCAACTACTAAAGTCCCCAAAATTACACTCTTAATAGGAGGAAGCTTTGGAGCAGGTAATTATGGAATGTGTGGCAGAGCTTTTGCACCAAGATTTTTATGGACTTGGCCTTGTTCAAGAATATCTGTAATGGGTGGTGAACAAGCAGCAAGTGTTTTGGCTCAGTTGAAAAAAAATAATACTCTTAAAAATAAGGGTGAATGGAATAAAAAAATAGAGCATAGTTTTAAAAAGCCAATCTTAGATCAATTTGATAATCAATCACACCCTTTATATGCATCTGCTCGTATGTGGGATGATGGAATCATAGATCCTACTAAAACAAGAGATATTTTAGCAGCAAGTATAAAAATTACGATGAACCAAAATATTGAAGATACCAAATTTGGTATTTTTAGAATGTAGTAAAATAAAAAATGGCTGTTCCAAAAATAAAAAAGCTATTAATTGCAAATCGAGGTGAAATTGCCTGTAAAATTATAAGATGTGCAAAAAAAATGAAAATTCCTACTGTTGCTATTTACTCTGATGAAGATTTAAACTGCTTACATACAGAGCTTGCTGATGAAGCAGTCAATATACCAGGATCACTCGTTTCAGAAACATATATGAATAGTTATGCAATTATTAAAATTTGTAAAAAATATAAAGTTAACGCCATTCATCCGGGTTATGGACTACTATCTGAAAATGCAGATTTTGTAAAACTTGTCGAAAATAACAACCTTATTTTTGTTGGCCCTAGTAGCAAAATTGTTAGAAACATGGGAGAAAAAGATAAAGCTAAGTTAATTATGGAAAAAGCTGGAATGCCTGTTGTTCCAGGTTATCACGGGAAAAATCAAGATAAAAATTTTCTAAAACAAACCGCTACAAAAATTGGTTATCCAATATTAATAAAAGCCCGCGCCGGTGGTGGTGGTAGAGGTATGAGAGTTGCTAATAAAGCAAGTCATTTTCTGCCTTCATTAGAAGAAGCAGTTAGCGAGGCAAAAACAAATTTCAAGGATAAAAACTGTTTGCTGGAAAAGTATATTCCTAAAGCACGTCACATTGAAATTCAAATTTTTGCCGATAAGTATGGTAATGTAATACATTTATTTGATAGAGATTGTTCATTACAAAGACGTCAGCAAAAAATTATAGAAGAAGCACCTGCTCCAGAATTAAATAATGAGATTAGGACTTTTCTTGGTGCTCTATGTGTACAAGCAGCGAAATTAATTAAATATGAGGGTGCAGGTACTATAGAATTTATTGCTGACATAGAGAATGGAATTGATAAAAATAAAATTTACTTTATGGAGATGAATACTAGGATTCAAGTAGAGCACTCTGTTACTGAAGCTGTAACATCCACTGACTTAATTTCATGGCAACTAGAGATTGCTAACGGTGACAAAATCTCTAAATCACAAAAAGATATAATTTTAAAGGGATGGTCTGTTGAAGCAAGATTATATGCAGAAAATGTAAATAATAATTTTTTACCTCAAAGCGGCTTAATACATCACCTTAATTTTCCTAAAGCATCAAAACATTCAAACTGTATTGTAGAAACAGGTACCAAGGAAGGAGATTATATCACACCATTTTATGACCCTATGATTGCAAAAATTATTTCATTTGGAAAAGATAGAAATGAAGCAATCGAATACCTTAAGAATTTTCTTAATGATTTAGAAATTGGGGGTATAACAACAAATTTAAATTTATTAAAAAAATTGATCATCAATAAAAATTTTCTAAAAGGAAATATAGACACCAAATTTGTAGAAAATAATTTAAAGGATTTTGTTGATAATGAGTTTGATCCATATTACGTGGCTTTGGCTGGACTGGTTATTTTTAATGAAACTACATCCAGAAAATTATCAAATTGGTATATGTGGAAGCCAAATGAGTACCCACTAGATATAACTATTCAAGATAGCATCCAAAAATTAACAATTTCTCAGAAAAATATTAATGAATATGAAATTAAAGTAAATAACTTAAAGTATCTATTTACTTCTACAAAGATAAATAAACCTACACTTAATGCTAAATTAAATGGTCAAGACTTATACGTTAGTTACAAATTAGTTACAGACAAAAGTACTAACGACAAATTTTTTACAATCTTTGCTAAAGATAATACGTATGAAGTTAAAGTTTTGAATCCTTTGAAGTCTAATAAAAATAACGAAGATTTTTCCAAAGATGATATAACAGCACCAATGCATGGACTAATAAAATTTAAAAAAATTAGAGAAAATGCAAAAGTAAAAAAGGGTGACGTTCTGTTACATTTAGAAGCAATGAAAATGGAGTATTCACTTAATTCACCGCGTGATGGTATTATAAATAAAATTTATGTTAAAAACGGTCAACAGGTTACTGAAAAAATGAAACTTTTAAGTTTGAAAAAATAATAAAACATCTCAACGGTTATAAAAATGAACAATTTTATTAATGTCTTTGAAATGAGCCCACGAGATGGGCTTCAAAATGAAAAGAATTTCATTTCTACTAAAGATAAAATAAAATTTATTAATAAACTTTCTTCTTGTGGTTTTAAAAAAATTGAAACATCTAGTTTTGTAAGTCCTAAATGGGTTCCTCAATTATCCGATGCATTAGATGTTTTTAGAGGTATCGATAGAGTGAAGGAAATAAAGTATACTGCATTAACTCCGAATGAGAAGGGATTTGACAATGCTTTGGAAGCAAAAGTAGATGAAGTAGCAATTTTCACAGCCGCATCAGAAACTTTTAACAAACAAAATACTAACTGTGATATCAATACGAGTTTAAATAGATTTAAGCCAATTATCTATAAAGCTTTAAAAAACAAAATTCCTGTAAGGGGCTACATTAGTTGCGTTTCTCATTGTCCATATGAAAATTATGTGGATCCAAAAAAAGTTGGTGATATAGCTCATGAATTAATACAAATGGGTTGTTATGAAGTTTCTCTTGGAGACACAACTGGAAAAGGCAGTTCTGATCAAACATCAAAAGTTATATCAGAATGTTTGAAATTTTTAACACCTGATAAATTAGCCGGTCATTTTCATGATACATTTCAAAATGCATTAAATAACATAAAAATTTCTTTAGAATACGGAATTAAAACCTTTGATTCTTCAGTTGGTGGCCTGGGTGGATGCCCGTATTCACCAGGTGCAAAAGGGAATATTTCAACTGAAAAAGTGAATAATTTATTACTATCAATGGGTTATGAAACAAATCTTAATATTCCAAAAATTAAAGAATGTAATAAAATTGCGTTAAACCTTAAAGAGCATGGAAGTTATGAATAATACAAAAAAAACAATCATTATTAAAAAAAGTGATAACTGTGTTTCTAATATAATATTAAATCAACCAGAAAAACATAACGCTTTATCACCTTTGATGATTAAAGAACTCTCTGAAAGCTTTGATGAATTAAAAGAAGATCGTCATACAAAAGTTTTAATTATATCTGCCGAAGGCAAATCCTTCTGCGCTGGTGGTGATTTAGACTGGATGAAGGAACAGATACTTTCAGATAGACAAACTAGAATTCACGAAGCTCGAAAATTAGCTGACTTATTATATAAAATGTATCTATTTCCTAAACCTCTTATCGCACAAGTTGAAGGAAATGCTTTTGGTGGAGGAATAGGTATTATTTCTGTTTGTGATGTTGCTATATCGAATGAAAATATAAAGTTGGCTTTGACAGAGACAAAGCTTGGACTAATACCAGCTACAATTAGTCCTTATGTTATTTCAAAAATTGGGTCCAGTAATGCAATTGATTTATTTACAAGTGCCCGTACATTTTTCCCTCCTGAAGCAAAAAATATAGGATTAATCAAATCTTTTTGTAACAAAGAAAATATAGATAACGTTATTAATGAAGAAGCTCATTTCTTTCTCGTTAATGGTCCTTCAGCAGTATCAGCCTCAAAAAATCTTGTAAGAAATTTATCTGCTAAAATTGATGAAGACACTATTAAGTTTACAGTTGAAGCACTAGCAGATGTATGGGAAAATCCAGAATCTATTGAAGGTATTAATGCATTTTTTGAGAAAAGAAAACCAAATTGGATCATGGAGAAATAAATGGCAAATATATTAAAACAAGGCCAAAAGGAAAATTTAACAAAATTAAATCTTGAATATGATGGTAAGAAGGACGGGGAAGACCAAGTCAAAAATTATTTAAATATTGTTAATGATAAAATTGGTTTTGTTCCAAACGTACTAGCTGCATTTGCAAAATTTCCAAAACAATTTGAAGGTTTTACTAAATTGTATAATTCTTTAATGTTAGGTGAATCTGGTTTAACAAAATTAGAAAGAGAAATGATTGCAGTTACGGTTTCTTCAGAAAACCATTGTTTCTACTGTTTGGTAGCACATGGATCTGCAGTCAGAGAACTTTCAAATGATCCCCAATTAGGAGAGCGAATAGCTGCAAATTTTAGATCTGCAGAATTACCAAAAAAACAACTTGAGTTACTTAATTTTACAAAAAAGTTAACTAGAGATCCATCAGAAATATCTGAAAGCGATAGAGCAAAGTTAAGAGTAGTAGGATATACTGACAGAGATATTTGGGATATAAGTGCTATAATCGGTCTGTTTAACATGACTAATAGGTTAGCTTCAGCAACTGAAATGGAACCCAATGACAACTACCATAATATAGCAAGATAAATTTTATGTACTTTAACCTAAACCAAACACAGTTATCAATTATTGATTCAGTTCAAAATATTATGAATAACTTCGATGATGATTATTGGCTTCAATGTGATAAAGAAAGTAAATTTCCTCATAAATTTTATGAAGAGATTGCTAATGGAGGATGGTTAGGTATATGTATGCCCAAGGAATTTGGTGGAACTGCATTAGGTGTAAGTGAAGCATCTATTTTTATGCAAAAAATTTCTGAAACTGGTGGTGGCATGGCAGCGGCCTCTTCGATACATATAAATATTTTTGGACCACATCCAATTGTGGTCCATGGTAATAATGAGCAAAAAGAGAAATGGCTTCCCCCTTTAATTTCAGGAAAAGAAAAAACTTGTTTTGGAGTAACCGAACCAGACGCTGGATTAGACACTGGTAAATTAAAAACATTTGCCAAAAAAATTAATGGCGGATATGTAATAAATGGACAAAAAATTTGGACATCAACAGCTAAAATTGCTGATAAAATACTCTTATTGGCGCGTACTATCCCCATTGAGGAATGTAAAAAAAATACTGACGGGCTAACTTTATTTTATACTCAGTTAGATAGAAAAAAAATTGAAGTTAAAGAAATCTCAAAAATGGGACGAGCAGCTGTAGATAGCAACCAAATATTTATTGACAATCTAGAGGTGCCTGATTTCGATAGAATAGGTGAAGAAGGCAAAGGCTTTAAATATATACTTGATAGTCTTAATCCAGAAAGAATATTAATTGCTGCTGAGGCATTAGGTATAGGAAAAAATGCTTTATCAAGAGCTGTAAAATATGCAAGTGACAGAATTGTCTTTGACAGACCTATTGGCAAAAATCAAAGTATTCAACATCCATTAGCAGAAAACTGGATTGAGTTAGAAGCGGCAGAACTACTTATTGCAAAAGCTGCACACCAATACGATAATGGACAAAATGCAGGTGGAATGGCAAATGCTGCAAAATTCTTTGCAGCTGAAGCTGGTTTTAAGGCCGCTACTCAAGCAATGATAACTCTTGGTGGCATGGGTTATGCTAAAGAATATCATGTAGAAAGATTATTAAGAGAATCTTTAATTCCAAAATTAGCTCCAGTAAGCGCTCAAATGATTTTGAATTATATTTCAGAGCGTGTACTTGGATTACCAAAATCATATTAAATAAAAAAAGTGAATAAATGATAAATCAAAATAATATTATCCTCTCTGCTTTAGATGGCATAAAAGTTTTAGACCTTACAAGGGTCCTTGGAGGTCCATACTCAACTCAAATACTTGCTGACCATGGTGCTGAAGTAATAAAAATTGAATCAAAAATTGGTGACGAAGTAAGAGGTTGGGGGCCTCCATTCATTAACGAAATGGCTTCATATTTTATAAATGTAAATAGAAATAAAAAATCCGTTGCTATTGATTTAACAAAACAAGAAGGCAGAAACATAATTTTAGAAATTCTTAAATCTTCAGATGTTGTTATTGAAAATTTTAAAACTGGGACAATGGAAAAATGGGGTCTTGGTTATGAAGATGTTTTAAAAAATAAGTTTCCAAAGTTAATTCATTGTCGAATATCTGGTTTTGGAGCCAAAGGACCTTTAGGAGGAGCTCCCGGATACGATGCAATCGTTCAAGCTATGACTGGAATGATGTCTATCAATGGACATCCAAATGGTGGTGATGTAAGGGTTGGTGCTCCAGTGGTTGATATGGGTACAGGGTTGTACGCGACAATTGGAATATTAATGGCTCTCCAAGAAAGACATAAATCAGGACTAGGACAATTTATAGATATGTCTCTTTATGATTCAGCACTAGCATTAATGCACCCTCATACTGGAAACTATTTTTTATCCAAAAAACCAGGTAAAGCAACGGGAAATGCTCACCCTAATATTGCACCATATGATAAATTTAAAACAGCTACTAACGAAATTTTTATGGGAATTGGGAATGATGCAGGTTTTGCGAGGTTATGCAAAGCTCTGAAATTAGACCACCTCATTACAGATAAGAGGTTTCTCTCAAACGGCGATAGAGTTAACAATAGAGAAGACTTAACTAAATATTTAGAGGATGCTTTAAAGGATGTTGATGGTGTCGAATTTTCTGAAAAATTATTGTCTGCAGGTGTTCCTGCAGGGCCTGTAAGAAATATTGAAGAGGCGCTGAATCATCCTCAAACATTAGAGAGAAATATGACAATTAGCAAAGAAGACTATACAGGGGTTTCATCACCTATAAAGTTTAGTAGGTCAAAATCAGTTGGAGTTAAACATAAACCTCCTTTGATTGGTCAAAATACAAGGGAAGTATTAAAAGACGTAGGATATAGTGAAGAAGAAATTCAGGAAATGTTATCAAATCAGATAATATTTGAAAAAAAATTATAATTATTTGTATAAGATATTAAAATAATGATGTCTCAGACTATCTAGATGTTTTAAAATATCTTGTTGATCAAACCTATTATTTGAAAATAGTAAAAAAGAATCTAAAGCTTGAAAGATAAAAAGATCTATTCCCGAAATTATTTTAGAACCGGCAAGTTTGCCTTTATTAAGAAAAATAGTTTTCGCTGGTGTGTAAACAACGTCGTATAGCCATTGATAATTTTTAATTTCTAGATTGCCTAGTGAACAACCAGGGAAATCATAATGTCCCAAAGGAGTGCAGTTTATAATTCCATCAAAACTTGATATAATGCTCACTAATTGAGTATGTTTTAATAAAGTGCAATTTATATTTAATTGTTTTAATTCTTTTAGCAAATATTCACTTTTTACAGCGTCAGTATCTAATAAACAAAGCTCTTTAACTCCTAATGAGGATAATGCAAAAATAATAGCTCTTCCAACCCCGCCAACTCCAATAACAAGAATTTTTCCTGGCTTCTTTTGTTTGAAATGAAAATCATAACTTTTGATAAAACCCGAGTAATCTGTATTGTTAGCAATAATATTTTTTTGGAAAATTATTGTATTAGCTGACTTTACTTTAGAAGAACTTTCGTGGACTTTATCGGCATACTTAATAACTTTTTCCTTGAAAGGATATGTAACATTTACACCTGTAAAACTGCTTGTTTTTAACTCTTTCAACAAGTCAAAGAAATAACTTTCTTTCTTTGATTTTAAGTCAAACAACTCATAACTGACAGAAATTCCAAAAAGCTCGCCTAAACGTTTATGTATATCAGGAGCCTGTGATGCAGCTATGTTATGTCCTATTAATCCTAATTTCATAAAGTTAAGAACGCTTTTCTATAAGTCGAACAGTTACTGTTCCAAACCATCTTTCTAAATTCATTCGTACTGGTAAAATTCGCCCAGAATTAGTTCTACCAAAAAATAATTTAAAATCTGTGAATTTATCTTCTGTTGGTTTCCATTTAGTTTTCAGCCTATGACCTCCCAGAGGCAATATCTTTAGACCACATATCAATACGTCTCCTTTAAAAGATTTAGGTCTATCATTTTCAATAAAACTATTTCCTAAGGTTTTTGTTTTTAAATTATACCTTCTTCTACCGTCAAAAATTTTAAAACTTGTGTCACATTTATTCTTAGAACTTATTGCTTCAATTACATTTATAAATGCAGTTATGGGGTCTAAAACGTTTATTAAAGTTTCTTTATCTATAGGATGGACCTTTTTTAAGTCTATAACAGGAATATTTTTATAGTTTACTGAATTATTTACTCCCCAATCTAAATGGGAAGAACGCGGCTTATTATTAAATATCCCTTTAGCTAAAAATTTATTTGGTACCCAAATATCAGTTTCTTTTATTGAAGATGACTTCAACTCACCTACATATTCATAAAAAACATTTAAGAAACCTGCAGTTTTTGATTTAGAAATTAATTCAATTTTTTTACTATTTGTTTTAATTGAAATTTCTGTTTGTCCAACAATTAAATTACCAAACTGAACCTCATAGAAGTAATTTTCCATAGAGCCATAAGCTGAACTATTAAGAAACAAAGTGCTTAAAATTAAAATTTTAAAATAATTTTTTATGTGTCTATGGATCTTTGATTTTATTTTAATTGGAAATATTTTGTTCTCTTCTAATTGCAAGTACTGATGAAATTGTTGACACACAAAAAGGAACACAAAAAGTTATTAAAACCTTTATCCAATTTGTAACAGTCATTGTACCAAGTAATATATGATCCCCATGATTAATTATAGCTAAGACAATCCCAACTATAGACGCCATTTTTAAAGCCCTTAAAATTACATCTGACCTAGTTACTATTTCAAACATTTATCTTGTCCATTAAAAATTTAATTATTTGCAAAAACCAACATAATATACAAAACTAAATTATGTAATAATTTAAATAAAATTAATATATTGAGGCAATCATGTTAATTAAAATCTTTGTAAGAACTTTCCCATCTACTGAAGATTGTGAATTATTTGAATCTATATTAGAAACAAGATGGCCTAACTTGCTTCAACAAGTAAAGGGTGTCAGATTTAGGGCAATGAAAAATCCCCAAACACCGAACGTTAGCGTTGTTTTATGGGAATTCCCAGACAATGATTCAATGAAAAAAATTGAAAAATTAATCGAAGAGAATATAGCAAAATACGTAAAGACACTGGCTCCTAAAACAGTACACTTTGTCGGTGCAGTAACCCAAGATTTTGGTGAAACATCATTTTAGTTAAAAAGAATAAATATGGAAAATTTAGAACAAAGAAGACTGGCAGCTATTGTTTTTGCTGACGTAGTGTCTTATTCGAAGCTAATACAAAAAAACGAATTACAAACTATTAATTCTTTTAAATCTCATAAAATCCAATTATTTGATCCCTTAATTTCTAAGTTTGGAGGAAGACTTGTAAAAACAATCGGTGATGGAATATTAATGGAATTCCCTTCAGCTATAAAAGCAACTGAGTGTGCCATTTCTATACAAGAAGGGATGCTTGAAAGAAACAAACATGTTCATAAAGATGAAGGTATATTTTTTAGAATAGGCATACATATTGGGGACATTATTGTAAGCGATGGAGACGTGCTCGGTGACGGTGTCAACATAGCATCTAGAATTGAATCTTTAGCTGAACCAAACGGTGTAACAATTTCAGATGACACGTTTAGGCAAGTAAAAGATAGGCTTAATATTGTATGGGTAGATTGTGGAACAAAACAAGTTAAAAATATTGAAAACCCCATTCAAACATGGAGCTGGGCTTCGTGTATTAATAACAAAAAGCCTAAAGAAATTGACTCTGATATAGAAAAAGATAAACCATCAATTGTTATTTTACCCTTTAAAAATTTATCAAATGATACTGAAAAGGAATTTCTTGCTGATGGAATTTCAGAGGATATAATTTCCGCTTTATCTAAATTTAGATCTTTATTTGTAATTGCTAAAAATACCTCTTTTTCTTTTAAAGATAATAAAAAGAATATTACTGAAATAGCTAGAGAGTTGGGTGTTCGTTATGTTTGTGAAGGCAGCATAAGGTCATCAGGAAATAGAATTAGAGTAACCGTTCAGTTAAGTGATGCTCAAACTGGTAATTCAGTCTGGTCTGATAAATATGATGGTAATTTAGATGATATTTTTGAATTTCAAGATCAAATAACTCAAGTTTTATCTAATCAAATTCATCAAGAAGTAAATTATATTGAATTAAGCAATATTAAAAAAAGAGATACTGTAAATTTTAAGGCATGGGAGCTTTACCAAAGAGGGTTAAATAGTCTTTATCTTATGAATAAAGAAAGTTTGAATAAAGCTGCAGATCTTTTTTTGAAGTCTATTGAAATAGATAATAATTTTGGACAAGCTTATAGTTATCTTGCTTTTACAATTTCTCATTTTGTTTTTTTAGGGTTTTCAAAAAACTCCGAGGGTGACATAAAAAAAGCTAAGTTTTATGTAGAAAAGGCGTTAGATTGTGACAACCGTGACTCTCTAGCCCATGAAATGCTTGCCAGGATTTATAGTTTATCTAAAAACCATGATCAAGCTGTGGAAGCTGCTAAAAAAGCTATTGAATGTAATGTTAATTCTTCTTCGGCATATATGTTTTACGCCAGTGCACTAACATTTGCTAATAGATGTGAAGAAGCATTAGAACCTATTGACCAAGCAATTAAATTAAGTCCAAGAGATCCAAGAACATTCAATTTTTTAATGAATAAAGCTATGATAGTTGGAGAAATGGGTGATTTAAAATTAAGTGTTGACCTTGCAAGAAAAGCTGTAGCAATACCACAAGGTGATTTTAGACCCGCACTTATACTGGCTATATATTGTGCTAAGTCTGGTTTGCTAGATGAGGCTCAAAAAGCTATTGAAAGAGTTTTGAAAATCATTCCAAATTTTACACTTACTAAGTTAAAAGAGAATTTTTTTTCTCATTTTGAAACTAAATTATTAGATAGTTATATTTTAAATTTGTCAAAGTTAGATGTACCTAAGTAATTATAGAATTAGAGTGTAGATAGAATAAGAAATGTTTTTATCATGAATTATAGTAATATTTTACCTCGACATAGTAGCTATGAACTTCCAATAGCCGCGTACGGGGATGGATGCTATATTATTGACAAAAACGGTAAAAAATATCTTGATGGTTCATGCGGGGCAGCTGTTTCATGCTTAGGTCATTCTGACCAAACAATCAATGATGCTATAATTAAGCAAACTGAAAAATTAGCATTTTCTCATACATCTTTTTTCACTAGTGAACCTGCAGAAGAACTTGCACGAGTATTGTCAAAAAATTCGCCAACAGGATTAGATAAAGTTTATTTTGTTTCAAGTGGATCAGAAGCTATTGAAGCGTCACTTAAATTAGCAAAGCAATATTTTATTGAAATTGGAAAACCAAAAAAACATAAAGTTATCTCAAGAAAACAAAGTTATCATGGAAACACATTAGGAGCATTAGCCGTTGGAGGTAATGTTTGGAGAAAATCTTTTTTTGAAGATTTGCTTATAAAAACTAGTTTGATTTCTCCTTGTTATAAATATAGGCATCAAGATAATAGCGAAAGTGAAATTGAGTACGGCCTTAGAATAGCTGACGAATTAGAAGAAGAAATAATACATTTAGGTCCAGATAATGTAATGGCATTCATTGCAGAAACAGTTGTTGGTGCAACAGCAGGTGCTTTAACACCTGTAGAAGGATATTTTAAGCGTATAAGAGAAATTTGTACTAAATATAATGTTTTATTAATTTTAGATGAAGTCATGTGTGGTATGGGGAGAACAGGGACACTCTTTGCTTGTGACGAAGAAAAAATTATTCCGGATATAATAACTATTGCCAAAGGTTTAGGTGCTGGATATCAGCCTATTGCTGCTATGATGTGTCAAAACTTTATTTATGAGGCTATATCTCAAGGAAGCGGTTTTTTTCAACATGGTCACACTTACCTTGGTCATCCAATAGCATGCGCCGCATCATTAGCTGTAGTAAATAAATTACTGAAAGAAAATTTTCCTGAACAGGTAAGAAAAAAGGGAGAGTATTTACAGAAACATCTTGAAATTACACTTAGTCAAAATCAGTATATAGGAGATATAAGAGGTAGAGGTTTATTTAGAGGCATTGAACTAGTCCAAAACAGAGAAACAAAAGAACCTTTTCCAAGAAACTTGAATATTGCAGGCAAAATTAAAAAAAAGGCTCTTGATTTGGGTTTAATTTGCTATCCGATGCAAGGGACAGTAGATGGTACTGTTGGTGACCATATTTTAATAGCACCACCATTTATAATCAATGAAAATGAAATGAATGAAATTTCTCAAAAATTAAA
>ERZ802821.373-NODE-373-length-25709-cov-19.6772_pt1 | contig 25709 bp, 29 predicted proteins | sample MGYA00345648_ERZ802821 | MGnify/ENA primary metagenome ERZ802821 (study PRJEB30503, sample SAMEA104212357) | marine metagenome | biome: Westerlies Biome; feature: [SRF] surface water layer (ENVO:00010504) within the epipelagic zone...; material: water... | reverse complement strand
TGGCTCTTTCACGAGCCTTTAGTGAACCATCATTTAGAGTTTCTTGTAGATATTTTTGATCATTCATTATCTTTTGAATCTCCTTTGATATAGGCTCAATCAAGCTTATTACAACCTCTTTTAACTCATTTTTGAAAGACGATATTTCTTTATTTGCAAAGAGTTCGATTATTTTATCTTTTTCAATGTTAGATATTGAACTATAAATTGTAATTAGATTATTAATTTCAGGTCTATTAGCAAGTTGATCAGAAGAAGTTGGCATCGCAAGTGAATCAGATTTTGCTTTATTAATTTTTGCTGAAATTTCATCATTGGAATCTGTCAGAAGTATTCGTGAATACTTAGAGATATCTGACTTACTCATTTTATTGTTAGCATCGCGTAGACTCATAATTCTAGGTGCAGCTTTATTTATAATAGGTTCTGGTAATTTGAAAAATATTTTTTTGTAATCTGTATTAAATTTATGTGCAATATCTCTTGTCAATTCAAGATGTTGTTTCTGATCATCACCAACAGGAACTTTATCAGCATTATAAAGAAGAATATCTGCTGCCATCAACACTGGATATGCATATAATCCCAATGATGCATTATCACGATTTTTTCCTGCCTTGTCTTTAAACTGTGTCATTCTGTTTAACCAACCAACCCTAGCAGTACAACTGAGGTACCAAGATAAAACGCTATGTTCTCTTACAGCTGATTGATTAAAGAGAATACATTTTTTAGGATCCAAGCCGCAAGCTAGAAATATTGATAAGACACTATAAACATTTTGTTTTAATTCTTCTGGGTCTTGAAAGACGGTTATAGCATGTTGGTCTACTATACAAAAAATAGAATCGGTATCATTTTGAAAATTAAGAAATTGTTTTATGGCACCGAGGTAATTTCCTAAGTGAATATCACCTGTAGGTTGTACGCCTGAGAAAACTGTATCTTTAGACATATAATGAGTGATTCATATAAGACCATTTTAACATAATGATCTAATTTAGATACTGTATAAATTTTTTTAAATTTTATATACTACGCTTATGACTAAAGAGAGAATTAGAATGATTGAAGAGGGATTGGCTCTATTAAACCCTTTGAAAATTGAAATAGAAGATGAAGGCCATCTTCATGTTGGTCATGCGGGCGCGAAATCCGGCGGACATTTCAAATTATATATTGTATCTCAGTCTTTTAATAACATGACCCAAATAAACAGACATAAGCTGATATATGAAACATTATCAGAATTATTGAAAACAGAAATTCATGCTCTGTCTATAAATGCAAAATCTCCTGAAGAGTTATAAATCTAGCTTAAGCACATACGCATCTTCTCGACCATTTTCAGATTCATAGTAATTTTTTCTTGTGCCAATTATTTGAAAGTTTAATTTTTCATATAAAGACTGCGCTTCAATATTACCTACTCTTACCTCTAATAATATATTTTCTGAATTTCTAAGTCGAGCTTCGCTAATTATTAGTTCAATAAGAGATTTTCCAATACCTTTTTTTCTAAAATTTTTTTTAACTGTAAGATTTAATATATGTGTTTCTGGATATGTAATTTTAGCTATTACATAACCTACTAGATTTTCATTAAAAAAAACTGCAAATGAATCATACTTATATAATATACAATCTCTTAGTATTTCTTTAGTCCATGGAAAATTGTATGATTCAAGCTCGAGATCATAAATTTTATTCAAATCTTTTATGCTCATAGGAATAAAATTATACAAATCTGATTTTCTAACTGACATTGATATTTTCTTTCATAAATATTAGATCTTCCCAAACTTTCCTCTTTTCATTAGGGCTTCTCAAAAGATAAGCTGGGTGATAAAAAACAAGTGTTGGTATATTAGTATTCTTATAGAAATGAATTTTTTGCCTTAATGATGCCATAGGTTCAGAAGAATTAAGTATTCTCTCAGCTGCAATTTTTCCAAGTAAAATGATTACTTTAGGAGATATCAATTCAATTTGTTGATCTAAATAACTTGCACAAGATTTAATTTCTTCATTACTGGGATTTCTGTTTTCAGGTGGACGACATTTAACTGTATTCGTAATGTATACATCATCTCTAGTAAGTTTAATAGATAGAAGGATTTCTGTTAAAAGTTTCCCTGCTCTTCCAACAAAAGGTTCTGCTGTTAGATCCTCTTCTTTTCCTGGTGCCTCACCAATAATTAATATTTGAGAATTATTATTGCCTTTACCAAATACAACCTTATTTCTGGTTTTTGCTAATATACATTTTTGACAATTATCAGCATCTAGTTTTAAATCTTCAAAACTTAATATATTTTTTCCTATAACATCATCATTAAGCCAAGATACATCTATATTCATAAGAGTTAATAGCTCTTTTTTCCTAGACATTAAATACCTGATAGTTTTTTTGATTCAAGATTTGGATTATGATAAATCTTGTTAATAGCATTCAGATAAGCCAAGACTGAAGCTTTAACAATATCAGTGTCTGCACCATGTCCATTCACTATGACTTCACCTTTGAGAACCCTTACTGTCACTTCTCCTTGTGCATCTGTTCCTGATGTAATGTTATTTACAGAATAAAGTTTTAAATCAATATTTAAATCAATTAGATTGTTAATAGCATTAAATGCAGCATCCACAGCTCCATCACCTTCTGCAGATGAAGTTAGTTCTTCGCCCTTAATGTCCAGTGTAATTTTCGCATAAGGCTTTTTAGAGGAATCACATACTACTGACATGGATATTAATTGAATATCATCACCTGATAGTTGGACATTATTAGATAATTGAATAATATCCTCATCATATATTTCATGCTTCTTATCAGCTAATTCCTTGAATCTAGAAAAGAGATCATTAAATGACTCTTCAGATTCATACTGTAGATTTAACTGTTCCATTTTCTGCTTGAGAGCGTTTCTTCCTGAGTGCTTGCCTAAAACCAGTGAATTGCTGACAAGACCAATATCTTCGGCTCTCATAATTTCGTAAGTTTCTCTGGATTTAATAATGCCATCTTGATGAATACCAGATTCATGGGCAAAAGCATTTTTACCAACTATGGCTTTATTAGGTTGAACTGGAAATCCTGTGATGCTTGAAACTAACCTCGAGCAATTCATAATTTTTTTTGTATTTATTCTTGTATCGCATGAAAAAATATCTCGTCTAGTTTTCACGGTCATTACTATTTCCTCTAAAGCTGCATTTCCTGCTCTTTCACCTAGACCATTAATCGTACACTCTACTTGTCTCGCACCGTGAAGAACAGATGATAGCGAATTTGAGACTGCTAGTCCCAAATCATTATGACAATGAACTGAAAATATAGCTTTATTAGCATTAGGTACATTTGAAATAATTTTTTCTATCAATTCACCAAATTGATGTGGCATATTATAACCAACCGTATCAGGAATATTTATGGTTGTCGCGCCAGCATTAATTACTTGCTCTATGATCTCACATAGAAAATTGAAATCTGATCTGCCAGCATCTTCTGGAGAAAATTCTACATCTTCAGCATTATCTTTAGCAATGTTAACAGCATTAACTGCATTTTTAATGACCTGCTCAGGAGTCATTTTTAGCTTCATTTCCATGTGTATAGGGGATGTAGCAATGAATGTATGAATTCTTGAAAGTTTTGCATTTTTCAAAGCATCAGCTGCTCTTAAAATATCTTTTTCCAAAGCTCTAGCTAAAGCACAAATCCTTGATGTTTTGATACTATCCGCAATTTCTTTGACTGCAGTAAAATCTCCTTTGCTAGCAATTGGAAATCCGGCCTCAATAACATCGACATTAAGATCATTTAGTGCATTAGCAATTTGTATTTTCTCTTGAATGTCCATAGATGCGCCAGGACTCTGCTCACCATCTCTAAGGGTTGTATCAAAAATTATTAAATTATCAGTACCAGTCATATCAATGAAATCCTACACTATATAAGTCTAGTGAGCATTATAACCTAACAGATAGCAGGAAGTAGTGAAAATATATTAAACTTTACTCAACTTATTGATTATCTTTTGCAGATATATCATTGGGATTCAATTTACTCCTTTTAAATCTTCGAAAAAAGTATAGCCCGGGACCTGAGAGACCATAGAATAAAAAGAAAATAAATAATACTTTTGGTGGATCAAATGATATAAAAGAAATGGCTAATGAGATTACAAATAGCATAATATAAGGAATCTTTTGTCTAAAGTTAATGTCTTTGAAACTCATATAAGCAATATTACTTACCATTAGAATTGATAGTGAAACAATCAAAATAACTGTCAAAGTGACATATGATTGAATATCGACTCCTAAATCTTGCATTAACCATACATAACAAATTAAAATTGCTGCTGCGGCTGGACTAGCTAAACCCATAAAATATTTTTTGTCGGTAGTTTGATTTCTAGAGTTAAATCTAGCTAATCTTATTGCTGTTGAAGCGATATAAATAAAACATGCAATATAGGATAACTTAGCAAGATAACCAGTAGTAAACATGGATAAACTTGAAAGATAAATAAGTAATGCTGGTGCAACACCAAAACATAACATATCAGATAAGCTGTCAAAGTACTCACCAAATGATGTTTGTGTATTTGTCATTCTTGCCACTCTGCCATCAAGGCCATCAAGAATCATTGCAAACAAAATATATATAGCAGCTAATACATAATTTCCGCCAATAGCTGTGATGATTGAATAGAAACCACAAAATAAAGCCCCTGATGTCACAAGGTTTGGTAGCAGATATACTCCAGGTAGTTTATTTCTTTTCTTTCTCAATTATTTATCACCAACTAACTTATCGCCATCCATCCATGACATCATACTTCTTAATTTTTTTCCTGTACTTTCAATGAGATGTTCAGAACCTTCTTTTCTCAGACGATTGAATTCTGGTGATCCAGCTTTTATTTCACTTACAAAGTCATTAGCAAACTTACCGTTTTGAACATCTGCTAAGACTAATTTCATTTTTTCTTTAACATGGTCGTCAATCAAAAATGGTCCTTTTGTTAGGTCACCATACTCAGCAGTATTAGATATAGAGTATCTCATATCTGTCATCCCGCCCTCATACATTAAATCTACGATAAGTTTAAGTTCATTCAAACATTCAAAATATGCCATTTCAGGTGCATAGCCTGCGTCGACAAGTGTTTCAAAACCAGCTTTAACTAATGCAGTAACTCCGCCGCACAAAACAGCTTGTTCACCAAATAAATCAGTTTCTGTTTCTTCTTTAAAGTTTGTTTCAATAATTCCAGCACGACCTCCTCCAATAGCAGAAGCGTATGAAAGCGCGATATCTTTTGCATTACCTGATGCATCATTATGAATTGCTATTAATGTAGGCACGCCTTTCCCATTGACGTATGTAGAACGTACAAGATGGCCAGGGCTTTTTGGAGCAATCATAAAAATATCATGGTTATCTTGGGGTTTAATTTGTCCATAATGAATATTAAATCCATGAGCAAATGCTATTGCAGCTGAGGGTTTGAGGTTCTGTTCTATACTCTCTTTGTACAAGTCAGCCTGATACTCATCAGGTGCAAGAATCATCACTACATCTGCTCCAGATACTGCATCTGATATGTTTTTAACTTCTAGACCAACTTCCTCAGCTTTTGATGTACTAGATGAACCCTCTCTAAGTCCAACAACAACCTTTGCCCCTGAATCTTTTAAATTCATTGCATGTGCATGTCCTTGAGAGCCAAAACCAATTATAGATACATTGAGATTATTAATAACATCTAAATTTGCATCTTTATCATAATATACTTTCACTACCCTTCTCCTATTTTTTAATTTCTAATGACTCAGATCCTCTACTGATTCCAAGAGCACCTGATCTAACCTGTTCAATAATTTTAATTTTTCCTAAAGAATCAATGAATGCTAAAATTTTTTCAGACGGACCAGTAAGCTCGATAGTATATGTTGTATCTGTAACATCAATAATCCTTGCTCTAAATATATCAGTTAATCTTTTAAGCTCATCTCTTTGCTTTAAAGTCGATTTAACTTTTAATAGAAGCATCTCTCTTTCAATGTGAGTCTCATCTGTTAAGTCTTTTACGTTAATAACATCAACTAGTTTATCAAGTTGCTTCATTAATTGAGATGCTTTTGCTTCATTGCAATATGTTACAAGAGTCATTCGTGAAATTGAATCATCAGATGTTGGCGCGACGCTTAAACAATGAATATTATAACCACGAGCAGAGAACAAGCCTGCAATTCTTGATAATGAGCCAAATTCATTTTCTACAAGAATTGATATGATATGTCGCTTATCAGTGGTCATGCTAATTCGATATCTTCATTTGCTGAAGGAGCTAAATGCATTTCGTGATGTCCTTTACCGTTCATTATCATTGGGTAAACGTTTTCGGTTTCATCAGTAATTACATCTACAAATACTAATCTATTCTTGAGGCTAAGAGCATGAGTTAGATCTTTTTCTAAATCTTTTGGCTTATCTATTACCATACCGATATGACCAAAGCTTTCAGCAAGTTGTGCAAAGTTTGGAATAGCATCCATATATGACATTGCATACCTACCCTCGTAAAAAAACTCTTGCCATTGTCTAACCATACCCATATATCTATTGTTCAAAGTTATAATTTTAATAGGTAATCCATATTGTAAGCATGTAGATAGCTCTTGTATACACATAAGAATACTAGCTTCACCAGTTACGCAAAGAACTTGTTCTCTAGGATAAGCTAATTGTGCCCCTATAGCTGCTGGTAGGCCAAAACCCATTGTTCCTAATCCCCCCGAATTAATCCATCTATTAGGTTTATCAAATTTATAATATTGAGCAACCCACATTTGATGTTGTCCTACATCAGAAGTCACAAATGATTTTCCTTTTGTAATTTTATGAAGAGTCTCAATTACAGATTGAGGCTTGATCACTTTAGTGGATTTTTTATAAGATAGACATTTCTTTTTTTGCCATGAATTTATTTTTCTCCACCATTTACTCAAAGCATCTTTATTAATATCTTTTTTAAAGTGTTTTGTATGATCTAAAAGTTTTTTCAAAATCTGTTTAGTGTCACCTATTAAGGAATGATCTACTTCAATAATTTTTGAAATTGATGATGGATCAATATCAATATGAATTATCTTTGCTTTTGGGCAAAATTGATTCGTATCGCCCGTTACCCTATCATCAAATCTAGCGCCAATAGCGAGCAGAACATCACAGTCATGCATTGCCATATTAGCTTCATATGTCCCATGCATTCCAAGCATACCTAAAAATTGTTTATCCGATGAGGGATATGCCCCTAATCCCATCAACGTATTAGTTATAGGAAAATTAAGATGTTTAGTTAATTTAACTAGATCATTACTTGCTTTGCCGAGAATCACTCCGCCTCCAGCGTATATCATAGGTTTTTTTGCAGAACAGATTAGCTTTGCAGCCTCTTTTATTTTTTCATCAGATTCTGATTTTTTAACATTATAAGATCTAATTTTTATATTTTTCTTATATTCAAAATTAATTTTTACTTTTGGATCTGTTAAGTCTTTTGGAATGTCTATTATTACTGGACCAGGCCTTCCAGTCGTTGCAATTATAAAAGCTTTTCTAAATGTTTCTGCAATTGACTCTCGATCATTAATAAGAAAGTTATGTTTACATATTGGCCTTGTAATACCTGTGGCATCAGCCTCTTGGAAGGCATCACTCCCAACATATTGTCTTGATACTTGTCCAGAGATTACAATCATAGGAATAGAATCCATATGTGCAGTTGCAATTCCTGTAACACAATTCGTTATACCAGGGCCTGAAGTGACTAAGACAACTCCGGGTTTGTTACATGCCCTCGCATATCCATCCGCTGCATGTGTTGCGCCTTGTTCGTGCCTAACCAAAACATGTTTAATTTTTTCAGCTGCAAATAATGCATCATAAATATGTAGGACAGCTCCACCAGGATAACCAAAAATATATTCTACTCCCTCTTTTTTAAGAGATTCAATAATTATTTCTGATCCGCTAAGTTTCATTCCCTGTCTCTTTAAATAGTTATTTAATTCTTTTTTATCATAAAGAAGAATTTATTATCTTTTTCTTCTGATGAAAGTATCTCATTGCCAGTTTGAGTTGCAAAAGATTCAAAATCCATTACTGCGCCTGGATCTGTTGAAATCACATGGAGTACTTGTCCAGCATCCATAGTATTTATCTCTTTTTTAGCTTTAATAATTGGAAGTGGACAATTAAGGCCACTTGTATCAAGTTCTTTATCAAAATCGCTCATTATCTATTACCTCTTGCGTTATAATTATATATAGAGAACTATATTAGTACATTTGGATAATTTAATATAGAAAAACATACATTGCGAACTAATAAATGTCTAAATATTTCATAGGTATAATCATGGTACTCTCTGTGGGAAGTGCGGCCGCACATGAAGATATTCCTGCACCCAATCTTGGTGACACATTAAATAGAACAATAACGCTCTACGATGAAGAGAGAATAGGAAGAAATATTTACAAAAACCTTCAAAAAAATAACTATATTATTGATGATTTTCTAGTCAATGACTACATCACATATCTAGGAAATAGATTAAGCAGGAATATATCAATGGAAAGGGACTATTTCTTTTTTATGACAAAATCTAATGCTGTAAATGCATTTGCTGTTCCTGGAGGTTTTATGGGCTTTAATGCTGGCTTATTCATCCTTACTCAAAATGAAGCTCAACTTGCAGGAGTTGTTGCACATGAATTAGGACATGTGGTTCTTCGTCATAGCGCAGAAATGATGGCAAGTAGTAATGTCAATTCAATTCCAATGTGGATTGGAATCTTTGCAGGACTTCTTGCAGGAGAGACAGAAGCGAGTATAGCTTCTATTCAATCAGGTATAGGTTTCTCAGTTCAAAAAAATATTAATCTTGTTAGAGAAAATGAAATTGAATCTGACAACTTTGCAGTAATGCTAATGAATAAAAGTAATTATGATCTAAACGAGATGGCAAACTTTTTCCTTTTAATGCAAGGAGACTCAAACAACCAAGAAAATTTAAATGAATACTTTATGACTCATCCACTTTATAAAAACAGAATTAGTACTATTAAAAAAAGAGCTCGTGAACAAGTTAATCCTATAAAAAATAGTACTGATGATTATTTTTATGTAAGAAATATTCTAGAAAGTAAAATGAGAATATTGAAGAATATGAAATATAAATTTTCAGATGATCCAATACAGAATCATCGCTATGCATTGAGTTTAGTCAATAGTGGTAAATATACTGAGGCTAGAAAAATTCTCAGTCAAAGTTTCAGCAAGGATCGTTTCAATATTTATCTAGCATCATTGATGTCAGAGATATTATGGCTTGAAGGCAAAAAATCTGAGTCAAAAGAAATTTTAAAAAAAATACTAAGTATTTATCCAAATAACAACGCTATAAGTCACCAATTATTTTTTTTCAATATTAAAGATCAGGTAGATCTAGAACAAAGCATCTCCGGAATTGAATACCTAATGAAATATAACTCTTATAATCCTCAAGCATATAAGATACTTGCTGAGGCTTATAGTAAAACAAACAGATTTTATAAATCAAAACTAGCTCTGATAAATTATTATAATCTCAAAGGTAATATAACTATGGCATTTAAGGTAATAGATGATGGTAATAGTTCAGATAAGCTTACTGAGTATGAAAAAGGGTACCTTAAAAAGCTAAAAAACAGTATCTTATGTACAACTAATCCGCCCTTAGAGCCTATATTTGGCAATAAAACCTGTAATTAAAAAATGTTTTAATAAAATTGATTCATCTATATAATGGAGCCATGAAATATATAGTAGAATTTCTCTTAATTATTGTACTGGTTTTACCAAGCTTATCTTATGCAGACAACATTGCAGAAGGTAAAAGTCTTACATTCGACAGGAAGAAAGGTAACTGTTTAGCCTGTCATATGATAGATGACGGAGAACTTGCTGGCAATAATGGTCCTCCTCTCCTTGCGATGAAAGCGAGATTTCCAGACAGAGAGGTTCTATTTCAACAAATCTGGGATCCTACAGAGAGTAATCCGTATTCTTTCATGCCACCATTTGGAAAACACGGCGCTCTAACTAGAACTGAAATTAATAAGATAATGGACTATCTGTATACATTGTGAGGAAAAAATGAAAAGACGAAACTTCATAAAAAATAGTATGCTGTTTGCAGGGGTACTAACAACCTTGCCATCGGTATTATTTGCAAAAAAATCTTATGCCGCTTGGCCAAAAACATCATTTGATATTAAAGACCTTACAGATTCTGTAAAAAGTGTTTATGGTCATAATAATTTAGAAGAATCTTCAAAGGTTAAGTTAAAAGCTCCATCTATTGCTGAAAATGGTGCTATTGTTCCGATAAATGTATCTACAAGTCTAGAAAATGTAGATTCAATAATGATATTTGTTGAGAATAATCCTCAACCTTTATCAAGTGGATATCAACTTACTCAATTAGCAGAACCATCTATTGGTACGAGACTAAAAATGGGTAAAACATCAAATGTAATGGCTGCTGTAAAAAGTGGAGATAAAGTCTACACATCCACACAAGAAGTAAAAGTAACAATCGGAGGCTGTGGAGGTTAATCATGAGTACTATTAAAATGAGATCAAAAGAATCGAATGGCGTTGTGACCGTTAAAGCTCTTATTAAACATCCAATGGAGACTGGTCAACGTAAAAATAAAAAGACAGGTGATATGATACCTGCGCATTACATACAAGAAGTTCATAGTAAAGCCAATGGAAAGGATGTAATAACTATACATTGGGGCCCTGCTGTTTCAAAGAATCCATATCTTACCTTTAAATACAAAGGAAACAAAGGAGATGATGTTGAAATTTCATGGGTTGATAATCAGGGTAATAAAGATACAAAAATAGGTAAGGTAAAATAGTAATGTTTAGAAAAATTCTTGCTGTCATTTTGCTTCTACCAGCTTTATCGGTATTAGCTAGTCCAGAGAAGGATTTTGATAAATTCGTTAGTTATTTCAAAGATAGGTTTCCTAATACGCCATATGAAGATTATAAAAATGGTGTTTATTCTATTGATGCTTCAGCAAGAGAACAATGGGAGGCCATGGAAGAATTTCCACCATACGAACTTAATGTAGATAGAGGCGAGGAGCTATTCAATAAGCCATTCAAAAATGGAAATACATATGGATCATGTTTCGAAAATGGCGGAGTAGGAATAAGGCAAAATTACCCATATTTTGATACCGATCGTAATAAGGTAATTACACTTGAAGGTGCGCTGAATGATTGCCGTTTGAAAAATGGTGAAAAACCACTCAGCTATTTCAAGGGCAAGGAGCTAGCTCATGTATCTGCTTACATGGCTTATACGTCCAGAGGTAATGTATTTAATGTGCAAATACCTAATACTGAAGAAGCACTAAATGCTTATGAAGATGGAAAAAGGTTATATTTCACGAAGAAAGGTCAGCTCAACTTTTCATGTGCAGATTGTCATGTATATCAGACAGGTACAAAATTAAGAGCTGATATCCCAAGTCCAGCTATTGGTCATCCTACTCATTTTCCAGTCTATCGTTCTGGCATGGGCAGACTAGTGACACTCCATGAGAGATTTGCAGGTTGTTTAAATCGTATAAGAGCGAAAAGCTTCAAAGGCGGGAGTGATGAATTAAATAATTTAGAATTTTTCACTACATTTATGAGCAATGGCCTTGAAGTTAATGGACCTGGCTCTAGAAAATAAATTCAAATAAGCTATACTCATTTCATGACTAAGATTAATGTTTCTAAGTTCATAGCAGTAACTGCTGGACTAATACTGCTCTCCTCATGCGCTAATATGCAAGCCATGATTGAAAATCAAGTACAAGAAGAAAAAGAGATTTCTGTTGATCAAAAGCTTCAGGTATCAATACCTATCCCAGATAACTCAAAATATCTTACAAACAAGACTGTCATATTTGGTGAAGGTAATAAGTTTTCTGGAATACTGTATCTACAACATGATCAATCTGCAGATGACATTGCAAGCTTTTATAGAAAGAATATGATTGCTGATGGATGGTCAGAAATCGGTATAGTGAGATCACAGTTTATTCTTGTCAACTTTGAAAAGGAGAATAGATTTGCAACGATCAAAGTGATTAGAACAATGTTCGAAAAATCCGACTCAGAGATTACCATAGGACCTAAATCCTCAACACAACTAGAAAAAAGTTTAGATATAGATAGTGGAAGTGTATCTGATGAACCTTTTATTGTTGAATAACCGACTATTCAATAATTATATCTATTACATCCTCTAAGTATAAGTCTCTAAAAAAATGTCCGCCACCCTCGAGGATAACTGTTCTAACATTTGATTTATTAATTTCTCCATAACTTTTATAACTATCTAATAATATTTCATCTTCTGTTCCAGAAAATATAGTTATGGGAGATTTACTGTTATCTATTAAATCAAAAATATTAAATGAAAATGGGTATGCTGATTTATTTTTAGAAAAGTCCAAATATGATTTGAATGTTTTAGATGAAACAACGACATTTTCACAAAATAGAAAGTTAATTCTCCTATATCTATCTGCTAAATTATAATTCTCATTACTATTAATAATAAGATCATATGGAATACCTAATTCTTCTTCATAATATGCTTTAGTTCCTTTGTATGTATCAATAACTGGGGCTAGAAGGTAACTTTTTATTTTCTTATTATCAATTATTGATAAGGCTTGCATGACATTTAACCCACCTCTTGAATGACCAATAAAATTTATTTGGTTATATCCTTTTTTAATTAGGTAATTGTACCAGGTAATTATTTCTTCGACTGATTCATGCTCATTGTGATTATGGTTAATATCACAAGCTAAAAAATCATCATGTCTATTACTAAACCCATAGCTTAGGTTTATCGATAAAATATCATGACCTTCTTCAAATAATCTAGAAGAAAGAGTTTGAATTATCTCCATTCCTTTATGACCTCTCGTTCCATGTACTATTAAAAAAGCAGAGGTATTTTGATTCGAGCTTGAAAGTTCCCCAGTTAGCTTAATATTGTTTTTACTTGATATCGTAACTTGTTTTCCAGCAGCAAAGGATAGGCTAGTAATAATACAAAAAAGAGTTAAGGTGAAAAAATGGATAGCTAATTTAGGGCGTACAGGATTCGAACCTGTGACAAATGGCTTAAAAGGCCACTGCTCTACCAACTGAGCTAACGCCCCAAATTTATTAAATCTTCTCAAGAGTTCTTAGTTTTCCTGGTAATACTTTTAAATCTATTAAAGCATTTTTAAGAAGTTCTATGAAACTGCTTTCCTCATATACTGCTTTATAATACTCGATTTTCATCATTAATGAAGCTCCAAATATTATTGAGAGTAATGTTATAATTGATCCTATAGCAAGAGTTGAAACTCCGGATACACCTTGTCCTATCGTGCAACCAAGGGATAATACACCTCCGATTCCGATGAGAACTGCTCCAATAAAATGTCTAAAGAAGTCATGTTTATTGGCAAACCATTCTATTCTAAGATTACTGCTGATTAATGAATAAACGAAAGAGCCTACTATAGTAGAAATTAATGCTGTTACACCAAAGGTAAGATAAAAATTATCGAAGACGCTAGAGGTATATATTAGTACCTCTCCCATTGGATTTATAAAGGTGAATGATTGAACTCCTACTGATGGGTAAGGAGTGTCTAAAAAGTCATTATTTTCAATCCATGCTTGTCCGAGTTCACCACCTGATATGAGCCATGCAAAAGTAACTACCAAGCCTACAACGACACCTGATAATATATTATCTGATGACAAGCTTGTGTATGAAGAAAAAATATATTTCAACAAAAAAACACAAATTAATAATGGTATAAATATTGTTATTAATATGTTTCCAGCATCTATATTAGTTAATGAAGAAAAAATTGTTTGAACAGACTGGTCTGGTATGCCAAGCTTCGCTAAATCTGGGCTTATTGGACTCATCCAACTATGAAAAATTAGTCCATAAAAATCGGTCCTGGTCATCAACAATGCCATTAATCCTGCAATAAGTAACACAAAGATAGATTTAAGGTTGCCCCCTCCAATTCTAATTAGTATTTTATTTCCACACCCACTGGCAAGAGTCATGCCTATGCCAAACATTATGCCCCCAATTATATACCGCGGCCAGAAAAGGACAGAATTTCTATAAGGTATTCTAGATTCACTTACATCAACTATGCCTAAGTATTCGAGTGAAGTAACACCCACAATTGCAGTTGTTATGGCCAACAACCAAGCTTTGAGTCTTGATGAGTCTCCTATATTAACTAAGTCTGATACCGCACCCATGGTACAGAAATTAGTTTTATTCACAACGTATCCAAGAATAAATCCTAATATCGATGTATAGATTAAAAGTGTGGTTGTTATATCCATAGTATTACAAAGACACAGTTTATATATTTTTTATAATTTTTCAATTTTTATATCTAGTAGGATCTTCTAGTCCTGCTAGTAAAAATCCTTCTTTCCTCAGCTTACAAGCATCACAATGTCCACAAGCATTTCCCTCTCTGTCCAATTGATAACATGATACAGTTTGTGAGTAGTCAATGCCCATATTGTGTCCATATTTTATTATGTCCTTTTTAGACATGTTTATTAAAGGTGTATTAATTTCAAGTTGTTTTCCATCAACTCCAGTTTTAGTGCCCAAGTTAATAGTCTTTTTAAATGAATCAATAAAGTCTGGGCGACAATCAGGATATCCAGAATAGTCAATTTGATTAACGCCAATGAAAATTTGATCAATAGACATTTTTTCAGCATATGCAGCTGCAATAGATAAAAAAATTGTATTCCTTGCTGGTACATATGTAACAGGGATTCCAGGATTCATTTCTGTTGGAACATTTATTTCTTTGTCTGTGAGTGCAGAGCCGCCAATTTGAGTAAGATCTATTTTAAAAATATGTCCTTTTAAATTTATTATTTTAAGATATTTCTGACTCGATTCTATTTCATAGCTATGGCGTTGACTATAGTCAATGGTTAGAGGTATGCAAGTATATCCTTTTGAAATTGCGTGGTGCAAAACGGTTGTTGAATCAAGACCGCCAGAGAAAAGCACTAAGACTTTTTTATTTTCCATTAACTTCGCCCCATATTGTTTTGTGAAGTTGTGTCTGCAATCTAACATTAAGGGAGTTTTTGAGTATTAAGTCTGCAAGTTCAGATAATGGCATTTGATTATATGAAGGAGAAAATATAATAGGGCAGATTGAAGAAAGATTATTTTTTTTTATATAATCAACGGCCCATTCAAAATCTTTTTGATTACAAATAACAAATTTTAGTTCATCAGATTTCTTAAGTATAGAATAATTGGAAATTAAATTTTTATCTGATTCCAGTGATCCAGGAGTTTTAATATCTAAAATAATTGAAACCCTTGAGTCTACATCCTCGATAGTAATGGCGTTGCTAGTTTCTAATGATACAGAATAATTTAAATCACATAGTTCTTTCATAAGGCTTTGAACATTTTTTTGAGAGAGCGGTTCACCGCCCGTGATTGTAATATACTTTGTAGTATCTCTATTAAGCTTAGATAAGATTTCTTCAAATGACATTTTAGATCCAGCATTAAATGCATATCCTGTATCACAGTAAGTACATCTTAATGGACATCCTGTTAATCTTATGAAATATGTTGGTAAACCAGATCTAGATGTTTCACCTTGTATAGAATAAAATATTTCATTGATTATTAAGCTCTTCATTCTAGATACTATATAGCTTTAATTTCTTCAGGGGAATCAATACTAGTAATTCCATGACACAGTGCTACGCCTAGAGCATCTGATGCGTCAATTTCTAGTTTTCTTCGTATACGCAGTTTTCTCTTAACAAATTTCTGGAGTTCGTCTTTATCTGCTGCACCATTACCAGTTATTATCATTTTGACTCTTCTTGGACTATATTCATAAATAGATCTGTCATCACCGCAACACGCAGATAAGGCAGCACCTCTAGCTTGACCAAGTTTAATTGCCGTCCCTGCATTCACGCTAAAAAAAACTGACTCCAATGCAATCTCATCTGGTTTATATATTTCAATTAAACGTTGTGTATTTTTATGTATTAAGGACAACTTAGTTGTATAAAGATTTTTGAGTCCAGTTTTTATTATTTCATGGTGAATATAAGATAAATTATTATTCTCTGAATTAATAATTCCATAGCCTGTAATATTAGTTCCTGGATCAATACCTAATATGACTGACATATTAATTATAGAATATTGATGTTTGTATAAATATTTTGAACATCATCTAATTCCTCGAGGTTTTCAGTAAATAGTTCTACTTGCTCTATGTCGGTTTCATCAATATCACACATTGTCGTAGGCTCTAAAATTATTTCTTCATCTTTTGTTTGAAGTGATTTCTCTTCGAAGAAGGATTTTACTTTAAATAAATTAGCAGGCTCTGTATTAACAACACAGTTATTATCAATTTGTTCATAGTCAAGTATTTCTATTTCATCAATATAGTTGATCAAATCATCCTCTGAAGTATCTAGTAGTGTAAGAATACCTATTTTCTTAAAAAGATGTGCTACTGAGCCCTTGGTTCCAAGACTTCCATTATATTTTGTCAAAGCATGCCTTACCTCTGAGACAGTCCTATTTTTGTTATCAGTAAGACATTCAATAATAACTGCGATACCTTTAGGGCCATATCCTTCATATGTAATTTCCTCGAATGAATCACTACTTTGTCCTGAACCTTTTTTTATTGCTCTCTCTATCGTATCTTTAGGAACACTATTTTTATTAGCTTTAGACATAGCTAACCGTAGTCTAGAATTACTAGATATATCTGGTCCTGCTAGTTTGACAGCAACTGTAATTTCTCTAATAATCTTTGTAAATACTTTACCGCGTTTATTGTCTTGGGCTTTTTTTCTATGTTGTATATTTGCCCATTTACTATGTCCTGCCATTATGAAACCTTCTTTTTTTCTTGATAATATTTATCTTCAAATTCAATCATCCTGTTTATAGATTTTTTTGCGAGTTTAATAGTTGAATTACTTAATAGTATTTCATTATCACTTCTAAATATATCAATTAATTTTTGGGATGTGTTTAAATTCATCCAAGGACATCTTCCACAGCTTTTACATGTTGCCCCTTCGCCTTCAGTTGGTGCTTCATAAAAGTTTTTGTCGGGAGATAGTTTTTGCATTTGATAAAAGATACCTTTTTCTGTTGCAACAATGATATTTTTTGATTTACTATTCTTTGATGCATTAATTAATTTTGTTGTAGAGCCTACAACATCAGCAAGTTGAATAACACTTCTAGGCGACTCAGGATGCACCAAGACTTCACAATCTTCAAGTTGCTTCTTGAGCTTTTTCAACTCTATAGTTTTATATTCTTCATGAACTATACATGAGCCATCCCAAATCTTCATATCTATACCAGTTTGATCTTCTATATATGCACCAAGGTATTTATCTGGCGCCCAAATAATTTTTTTTCCTTTTCTAGCTAAGTTTTCTACGAGAGGAATTGCAATACTTGATGTTACAACCCAATCTGAAATAGATTTTACTTCCGCACTTGTGTTTGCATACACAACAACTTCTCTATCAGGATATTCATTACAAAATTCTCTAAACTCATCAACCTTACAACTCTCATCTAACGAACATGTTGCTTCTTTATCAAGAACATAAATATTTTTTTCTGGATTGAGTATTTTTGCAGTTTCTCCCATAAATTTAACACCTGCAATTATAAGGTTGGCTTCTTCCTGCTGTGAACCAAATTTTGCCATCTGCAGAGAGTCCGCAACACACCCTCCTGTATCTTCAGCGAGTTTTTGTAATTCTGCATCAACATAGTAATGCGCTATAAGCTTAGCATTATTTTTTTTCAAAAAATCTTTAACTAGATTTAACTTTTCGTTGTAATGACTATCCATTATTTAGGTTTATTTATTTTAATGCTTAATTCTCTCAACTGATCAGAATCAATCTCTGTAGGAGCATCAGTCAAAAGACAAGCAGATGATTGTGTTTTAGGAAATGCAATAGTATCCCTTATTGAGGTAAGATTTTTCAAAATCATTACAATCCTATCTAAGCCAAAAGCTATACCTGCATGAGGCGGGCAACCATATTCAAGTGCCTCTAGAAAAAAACCAAATTTGTTATCAATATCTTCGTTTGTAAGATTAAGTGCTTTGAAAACATCCATTTGAAGAGATTTTTTATGTATACGTACAGATCCCCCACCTATTTCATTCCCATTAAGAGTAAGGTCATATGCTCTTGATAGTGTCTTATCACTAAAGTTTGATGCCTCATCATCAGATGGTGATGTAAAAGGGTGATGAAGTGGTGTTAATTGATTGCGGTTTTTATCATATTCAAACATTGGATAATCAACTATCCACAAGAATTTAAAATCGTTAGAGACTAAATTAAGATCTTTACCAATTCTTGATATAAGCGTAGACATAGAGCTATTAACGATATCAAGTGTATCTGCTGAGAAGAATATTAGATCACCAGACTTAGGTTTAACTATCTGTAAAATATTTTGTATTTCATTTATGCTAAGGAATTTTTTTATAGGTGAGTTCACTCCAGATTCAATATCATCAATATTATCTATCTTAAAATATGCTAGACCTTTCGCTCCAAAAGTTTTTACTAATTCTGTATATTCATCTATATTTTTCCTGCTCATTTGACTTCCGCCAGGAATATTAAGTGCTACTATTCTTTTTTTAGAATCATTACTACAGTCTTTGAAGACTTTAAATTCTGTGTTTGTGAATATATTAGTTATATCATTTAATATGAGAGGATTTCTTAAATCTGGTTTATCACATCCATATTTATTCATAGATTCTTTGTAAGTCATCCTTGGGTAATCTAGTTTTATATTCTCTTGAATAAGTGATGAAAATATTTTATTCATGAGAGATTCAGATAATTCCATAACTTGCTCCTCATTGTAGAAAGAACATTCGATATCCAATTGAGTAAACTCTGGTTGTCTATCTGCCCTTAAATCTTCATCACGAAAACATTTTGCAATTTGAAAATATTTATCAAGCCCTGAGATCATTAACATCTGTTTAAATAATTGTGGTGATTGTGGTAGTGCAAAAAAGTTGGATTTATGTACACGACTCGGTACTATGTAATCCCTAGCACCCTCTGGCGTAGGTTTTGTTAATATAGGAGTTTCTATCTCATTAAATTCATTTTCACTAAGATGATTACGAATTATGTTATAAAGTTTAGATCTAAATCTAAGATTATCTTGCATTTTAGATCCACGAAGATCGATATATCTATATTGTAACCTAAGGTCCTCATTAGTTTTTTCATCATTTATTTTAAATGGAGGAGTTTTTGAAGTATTAAGTATTACTAATTCATCAGCTATTAATTCAACTTCACCCGTTAGCATTTCTTTGTTGGCTGTACCATCGAGTCTTTTTTTAATGCTCCCTTTTATTTCAAGAACATATTCTGTTCTAAGGTTTTGAGCCTGCTCAAATACTTTCTTATTATCAGGATTGAAAACGACTTGAAGAATACCAGTATGATCCCTCAAATCAATAAAAATTACACCGCCGTGATCTCTTCGTGTGTTGACCCAGCCATTAACTACTAGATTGTTATTGATAGCTTTATTATCAACACTACCGCAGTATGTTCTATTCATTTTATGTATCCGTTTTTTTTGTACTTGGTTTCTTAGTTTTAAAATCAGTCTCATACCAGCCTGAGCCTTTAAGTCTGAAACCTGATGATGATACTAGTCTTTGTACCTTACCGTCGTTACCACACTTACAATTAGTAAGCTTATTTTCAGATATTTTTTGAATCACTTCGAATGTCTCTCCGCAATCCACACATTTATATTCATATATCGGCATAATTATTGGCTAAAATCATTTATGATTATTGAAATATTATACAAAAAAAATCTTCTTTTATCTCTTTTAAATTTAATGCTATAATGCCACAAATTTCATGAAAGCCATACTTAAAAGCCTTATATTATTAATACTCACTACATCATATATTCATGCAGACGAATACACTGGTAAGGAAAAATCAGAGACTTGTGTCGGCTGCCATGCAATAGAAGGATACAATAATACTTATCCTACATATAAGGTTCCTAAATTAGGTGGTCAACATGCTGATTACATTATATCGGCACTTAAATCTTATCAAAATGGTGATCGAAATCATCAAACTATGCATGCTAATGCATCAGGATTATCTGATCAAGATATCAAAGATATAGCTAACTACTTTGAGTCAATTAAATAATGAGAAACTTGGTTATCATATGCTTCACACTTTTAGTGAGTAACATTGTCATAGCAGATAGTAGTTATGATAGAGGTAAAGAAAAATCAGTAACTTGCTCGGCTTGTCATGGAACAGATGGTAATAATGATAATAAGATGTATCCCCGACTAGCAGGCCAATATAAAAATTATCTTATACATGCTCTTAATTCATATAAGAGTGGTGAGAGAAAAAATGCGATTATGAGTGGTTTTGCTGCAGGTTTATCAAGTCAAGATATAGTAGATCTATCAACATATTATTCAAAACAGAAAGGTTTGAATATAATACCTAAGAATTAATTATCTTTTTCTATTAGTAAATATAATGCTGGTATTAAGTAGAGCGTGATAAATGATGCTAGGGCAATCCCTCCAAAGACAACTACTGCCATTGCAAAACGACTTTCTGCTCCTGCACCAGAACTTATAATCAATGGTATTGATCCTAATAATGTTGATATTGTTGTCATGATTACTGGTCGAAATCTTATGATTGATGATTCAATTATAGCTTTTGATATTTTCACTCCTTCATCTTTAAGCTGATTGGCAAACTCTACAACCAGTATGCCATTTTTAGCTATCAGTCCAATCAGCATAAGAAATCCAATTTGACTATATACATTCAATGATCCTCCTGTAACAAATAGGGAATAAATTCCAGCTGTCATAGTTATCGGTACGGTTAAGATAATTATTAGAGGATTTCTAAAACTCTCGAACTGCGCTGATAAGACCAGATAGACTACTAATATAGCAAGAAGAATTGTTAGTTCTAATTTATAACCTGTTTCATAATACTCCTTTGATGCTCCTGCATATGATATTTTTGCGTTTGAGGGAAGAATATCAGATGAGGCTTTAGATAATTCATCTAGAATGACTCCAAGGGATGATCCTGGCGCTATGCTTGAAGATAGTGTAACAGATGGTAATCTATTAATACGTTTAAGACTTTTGCTAGTGGCTTCAACAGAATTTGTAACTAAGTTACTCAGAGGTATAAGCTCTTTAGTAAGGCTAGACTTAATGTAGATATTGTCAAGATTCGATACATCAACTAAATATTTATCGTCTGCTTTCACTACTACGTTATAAGTTAAACCGTCTTTAGAAAATTTTGTAACTTTGCGTGATGCATAAAGAGCATCTAATGTGGTTGCAATATCATCAGCAGATACACCAAGATTAGAAGCAGCGTCCCTATTGATTTTTAAATTTATCCGAGGTTTATCAACCTTATAATCAATTCTTGCACTTCGAAGACCAATATCTTCAGAAATATTTTTTATACTTTCCCCCCACTCTCCCACCTGATCATAATTTGTCCCGCTTATAACAAAACGAACGGGGGATTTAAAAGGGCTTTGGCCAAGACTAGGTGGATTAATCGTAAAAATCATTGCACCAGGCATTGAAATTAATTTTGGAAATATTTCTCTGACTATTTCTCTTTGATGTCTTCGATTTTCCCAAGGGGTTAAAGATGCGAATATAAATGCAGAATTAACATTACCAGGTTGTCCAGAAAATCCTGGTGCTACAATCGCAAAAACAGTTTTAATTTCTCCTTTGTTGACATATTCCTCTAAGACATTTTCAACTTTTTTTACCATGTTGTCTGTGTAATCTAAAGATGATCCCTCTGGGGCATTAACGGAAACTATGAAAATACCTCTATCTTCAGATGGCGCAAGTTCTTTAGGTAGAAACTGAAATAGTAAAACAGATATTATAATAAAAATTATTGTAACAGAATAAACTATTTTAGGTTTATTTTGTGAAGCGAGTAGTGATGCTTCATAAAATTTTTTAAATTTAATAAATAGCTTTCTTTCAGATTGATCTTCATCTTTTTTAAGAAGCTTAGAGCACATCATAGGTGTCAATGTTAGTGCAACAAAACTAGAGATGATCACGGCAAAGGATAATACGACACCAAATTCTATGAATAATCTACCTGTCTTACCTCCCATAAAAGATAACGGTAGAAATACACTTACAAGTACGAGCGTTGTAGCAATTACAACAAATGTTATCTGTTTAGCTCCGTTAATAGCTGCTGTATAATTATCTTCCCCATTTTCTATTCTTCTTTTTATATTTTCCATTACAACAATGGAATCATCTACAATTAAGCCTATAGCTAACACTAGTGCCAGAAAAGTTAATACATTAAGTGAATAACCAAAAACATGAATAATGAAAAATGTTCCTATGATTGATATTGGAATAGTTACAGCAGGAATAATTGTTGCTGCCTTTGATGATAAAAAATAATAAATAATTAAAATAACTAAAATCATAGAGACCGTTAAAGCAAACCTTATTTCATTAATCGATTCATTGACAAATTTAGATTGATCATAGCCTATACTCATATCTATGCTTTCAGGAAGAGAGGGTCTTATAAGTTCTAATTCATCTTTAATATTATTCGCTACATCTAGGACGTTAGATTTTGTCTGTCTTACGATCCCTAGTCCAATAGCGCTTTTTTTATTTGCTCTAAGAAAACCCCTTTCAGATTCAGGTCCTATCTCTATTTTTGCAACATCTGACAAAAGAATTTTTGAATCCCCGAAATGTCTAATAACAATTTTACTATATTCATCTAAAGTTTTAAGTTTTGAGTCTAGCTTAAGCCCAACTTCACGTTCGGTTGATTCAAATCTGCCAGCGCCTCTTTCAATATTTTCATTTTTTATTGCTCTAATTACATCGACGATGGTTAGTTGCCGTGAAGCAATTTGCTCCGGGTCCATCCATATCCTTATTGAATATTTCCTCTCCCCTCCGATGGTTATCGAAGCAACACCTGGTTGTATCGATAATCTATCAACAATATTTCTATCTAAATAATCATTAAGTTGAATAGAAGTAAGAATATCGCTAGAGAAGCCAATCCACATGATTGCTCGAGCATCAGAATCTGATTTAGCAATACGAGGATTATCAGCATCATCCGGAAGCAAAGCAGCGATTCTTGAGACCTTATCTCTTACATCATTGGCGGCGGTGTCTAAATTAGTTTCTAGAGTGAACTCTACTCGTATTTTAGATAATTCATCTCTACTTTCAGATGTAATTTCTCTAATGCCAGATATTCCTGAGAGACTATCTTCAATGATTTCAGTAACATCTCTTTCTAGTATCTTCGACGATGCGCCAGTGTAAATTGTTGTAACTGTTACGACTGGTCTATCAATATCAGGATACTCTCTGATAGTTAGTTTGTCATATGAGGCTAAACCAATCAAAATTACAAACAAACTTAAAACAGCTGCAAAGACAGGACGATTGACAGTGACTTCAGATATATGCATTAATTTTCAATAATTTTAATTTTAGAACCATCTTTGAGTTTTTCATGACCTAAAGTTACCACCTTGTCGTTAGATTTTAGTCCACTAAGAATCTGTATCATGCCATTACTGGTAATACCAAGATTTACTTTTTTTAGTTTTGCAACGTTTTCATCAATGACAAATACGTAGCTGTAGTCTTTAGATGTAAGGACTGATTCTTCAGGAATCAACATAGTATCTTTAATTTCTTCAAGAATTATATCAATATTAATTAATAAACCGGGCCGAAGATTTTTATTTTTATTATCAATTATCGCATATGCTCTTATGGTACGTGAGTCTCTATTAACTCTTTGATCGATATTTGAAATAACACCAAAATATTTCTCTTCAGGGAAAAGTTTTGAGCTGGCTATATATTTAATATTTTGTGATATTTGTGGCAAGATTTTCTCAGGCAAATAAATAAATGCTTTCATGGAGGACATGTCATCGAGTGTTAACAAAAGATCACCATTTTTCAATTTGTCACCTACTTTGTAATCTGTTAGCCCTACATATCCATCGAATGGTGCAGTGATTGATATTTCACCGATTGAAGATGTAGATAAAATGGAAAAAAGTTTATCCCCTTTTTCTACAAAAGAAGATTCTTTGAAGAATATTTCATTAAGAATGCCATCAGTTTTTGAAACAACATTGTATGATTTTTTTGCTTCTATAACGGATGTTGCTGGATAAATTTTATTTATTGAATCAATTTTGACCTCTTCTGCTGCAACCGATGTTATTCTAGTTTGATTTGCAAAAGATTTATAAAATTGTATTTTTGTATAAAGATTAATAGCTCCATATAAAAGACCAACAATTACGATGGCTGCTATTATTTGGAATGCTTTTAGTCTTTTAAAATAATCTAGCATTATCTTTTAAACCATATTAAAGAAATAAATCTTCCTGTTATTTTATTTTTTCTATAAGAAAAAAGTCTGTTGTCCTTGCAAGTGCAAGCTGGTGATATTGTAACATCAGTTATCCCTATTTTACGTAAAATATCATAGGCAATATTTTTAATATCCATATTATATTTACCACTTTTATTTTGCTTGAAATGTGAAGTATGCCCTGGGAAAGATCTTAAAATATCACTGTCGACCTCATACATATCTCTGCTAATAGATGGTCCAATAAGAACCTTCAAATCTGAGCATTTACTAAAAAAAATGTTATCAAAGAATTTCTCAATGATATTTGATTTTAAACCTCTCCAACCAGCATGGATACATCCAATGAAAGTACCTAATTTATCAGTAACTAATAATGGTATACAATCAGCGGTCAGCACAGCACATGCAATTTTCTTGTTTCTTGTAAAGATACCATCCGTATTTGTATAATTCTTATAATAGATGAGCTCTTTTGTTTTATTCGTATGCAACTGATTCATAAAAGCAATATTATTAATTGAGTACAAATTTTTTAAATCGTTGATATTTGATTTAACAGCATTTTCTTTATCTCCGACATTAAATGAAAAGTTTGCATATTTATATTGATTTCTACTGTACCCCTTTTCATTAGAAGATATAAAGTATCCTATATTTTCAGGAATGCTCCAATGTGTTTTATATTCTTTAATCATTATTTTCTATAATCAGTTCATTCAATAGCAAACTATATTCTTTTGGATAATCAGCGGTATAAGTTTTTAATTTGTTCGTTTTAGGGTCATTGAAAGACAGTGAATATGAATGTAAATATTGCAAAAATAATGGGTCTATAGTTTTTGTAAGGTTTAAATTTTTTGTAAAAAAGTTTTTTTTATAACCGTACATTGTGTCTCCTATTATAGGATTATTCAGATAAGATAAATGAACTCTAATCTGATGAGTTCTGCCCGTAATAAGCTCTACCTCTACATGAGATACT
>ERZ802821.363-NODE-363-length-26132-cov-58.8325_pt1 | contig 26132 bp, 21 predicted proteins | sample MGYA00345648_ERZ802821 | MGnify/ENA primary metagenome ERZ802821 (study PRJEB30503, sample SAMEA104212357) | marine metagenome | biome: Westerlies Biome; feature: [SRF] surface water layer (ENVO:00010504) within the epipelagic zone...; material: water... | reverse complement strand
TCGGCATTGTCGCCAGAATCAGACACATCTTCGGCAGCTTCTTCAGTATCAGTTGAATCCGAATCGGCAACCTCAGCTGAGTCGACCGCTTCTGGCTCAGCGTCGTCAACCGCAGCTGACTCGTTGTCGGTCTCCGTCTCGTTAGCCGCTTCTGCCACTTCCTCGTCTAGCAATTCCTTAATAGAGAGCTTAATGCGGCCTCGCTGATCGACGTCCAAACACTTCACTGTCACCTGCTGACCTTCAGTGAGGTAATCGCCCACATTTTCAACTCGCTCATTGGCGATCTGAGAGATGTGAAGCAAACCATCTTTCCCTGGCAAGATCGTAATGAACGCACCGAAATCAACGATACGTGCAACGGTACCGGTATACACCGCACCCACTTCCGCCTCTGCCGTAATCGCCATAATCATTTCCACAGCGGCATCGCGCGCGGATTGATTCTGGCCAAAGACCTTGACCGTGCCGTCATCATTAATGTCGACGGTAGCACCAGAATCTTCAGTAATTTGACGGATGGTCGCGCCGCCCTTACCGATAATGTCCCGAATCTTGTCTTGATCGATTTTCAGAGACACCATGCTAGGCGCATTTTCAGACGTGATCTCACGCGGTGATTCTAGAACAGCATTCATCTGACCGAGGATGTGCAGACGCGCATGCAGTGCCTGCTCGAGCGCTACTTCCATGATCTGCTCATTGATGCCCTCGATCTTGATATCCATCTGCAATGCAGTGACACCCGCAGCGGTACCCGCGACTTTAAAGTCCATATCGCCAAGATGATCCTCATCACCAAGGATATCGGTCAGTACAGCGAATTGATTACCTTCCTTGACCAAACCCATGGCAATGCCTGCTACGGGCGCCTTAAGTGGAACGCCAGCGGCCATCATAGCCAATGAACCCACGCATACTGAGGCCATGGAACTCGAACCATTGGACTCAGTTATCTCCGAGACAACACGAATCGTATAGGGGAACTCATCTTCGGTCGGTAACACAGCCGCCAAGCCTCGGCGTGCCAAACGGCCATGGCCGATTTCACGGCGCCCTGTGAAGCCCATACGGCCCGCTTCACCGACCGAGTAAGGAGGGAAATTATAGTGAAGCATGAAAGGATCACGTCGCTCACCCTCCAGCGCATCAATAATTTGTGCATCTCGTGTTGAGCCTAGCGTCACTGCACCAATCGCTTGCGTTTCGCCGCGAGTAAACAGCGATGATCCATGGGCGTTATCGAGAACATCTACTTCGCATGCAATCTGACGTACGGTGCGACCGTCGCGACCATCGATACGTGGCTCACCTGCAAGGATCCGCTGACGAACGATGCTTTTCTCAAGCGCTTTAAACTCATCTTTAATATCGTCCGCAGAAGGGCCACCTTCAACAGCCAGCTGTTCAACCACAGCATCCTTGACCTGACCAACACGCTCGTAGCGCGCAGCCTTCTCCGTAATGCGATACGCCTCGCCTAGGTCGGCGCCCGCTGCTGCTTCTACTTGCGCGCGAAGCGCTTCGTTGACTTCAGCTGCAGACCAATCCCAACGTGGCTTCCCGGCTTCTGTAACCAGCTCATCAATGGCTTTAATCACGGTCTGCATCTCTTGATGCGCAAACAGCACAGCGCCCAGCATTTGGTCTTCAGACAGCTCTTTTGCTTCGGATTCAACCATCAAAACGGCGTCACGAGTACCCGCAACGACCATATCCAGCTTGCTATCCTTGAGCGCAGAGTATGAAGGGTTTAATACGTAACCCTCTGCATCCGTGAAGCCCACACGTGCACCACCGATTGGCCCATTAAACGGGCAGCCCGAAATAGACAGTGCCGCTGACGTACCGATCATCGCAACAATATCGGGATCCGTATCCAAATCGGCCGACATGACAGTGCAAACCACCTGCACCTCATTCATGAAACCGTCGGCAAACAGCGGGCGGATCGGACGATCGATCAAACGTGAGGTCAGTGTTTCTTTTTCACTGGGCCGAGCCTCTCGCTTAAAGAAACCTCCCGGAATTTTGCCAACCGAATACGCTTTTTCGATGTAATGTACAGACAATGGGAAAAATGCCTGTCCCGGCTTTTCCTTTTGCTCTGCTACCACCGTGCAAAGCACGGAAGTTGTACCCATGGTGGCCATTACGGCGCCAGAGGCTTGACGCGCTATGCGTCCTGTTTCCAGCGTGACCTCTTGGCCACCGTACTGGAATGTTTTAGTAACAACGTTCACTTATCTATCTCCAAAATAAATCGGCCGGCATAAAGCCGGCCCTGAGTCTTTTTATCGGCGCAAGCCAAGACGCTTAATCAATGACGCGTACCGACTGGTGTCCTTGCGCTTCAAGTAATCCAACAATTTACGACGCTGGTTCACCATACGAATGAGACCACGACGAGAGTGGTGATCTTGTGCATGTTCCTTAAAGTGCTGCTGTAATTGCTCAATATTCGCAGTCAACAATGCGACCTGAACTTCCGGTGAGCCCGTATCGCCGTCCGACTGCTTGTAGTCATCTACGATTTGAGCCTTTCGTGCTGCATCTAATGCCATGGTTTTTCTCCAACCTGCCTATTACAAAGCCCACCCGTGCAGGTTTACAGGGGGGCTGGTTCTCGACTGTCTACAAACAGCCGTTTGGGAGCGATTCGGCCGTCTTCAAGTACCACTCCGATACCTAGAAACGGACCACCCGCCTCAGCGACGCGCACCATACCACTTAGTGGCGCGTTTCGCACTACAACTGACTGCCCTTGTTTTAGGTAGAAAGCCGCAGAAGAGCTGATCTCAACACGGTCAAGATGACCGATCGCCACTTCCGGGTCGAGCAAAAACTGATCTAGCGACTCTGGTCCCTCCCCTTCAGCGGTCTCGATTAACGCCTCCAAGGTGACTGATTGCGCGAGATCAAAGGGCCCAGTTCGCGTTCGACGCAGGCCACTCATGTGCCCCGGTAAACCAAGCGATGCCGCCACATCCTCAGAAAAGGTACGAATATACGTACCCTTACTACACACGACGTTCACATCTGCGGTTGCCACAACACCGCTCTGGAATCGGAGCAAGTCGATAGCGCTAAAGTTGACCAGCCTACTTTTTCGCTCCACCTCTTTTCCTTGTCGCGCCAGCTTATAGAGCGGCTGCCCGTCGACCTTCAACGCCGAGTACATGGGTGGGATCTGCTGACTTTCACCTAGAAATTGGGTAAGTACGGCCGCCAGCTTCTCTGCGTCTAAGGTCTCAGCACTCGCACGCGAGATAACGTCACCTTCACTGTCACCCGTGGATGTCTTTACACCGAAGCTAATATTGGCCTGGTAGCCTTTGTCGGCGTCCAAAAGAAAATGAGACAACTTGGTCGCCTCACCCAAGCAGATGGGAAGTACACCACTCGCTAAGGGATCTAGATTGCCGGTGTGCCCCGCTTTTGCGGCACCAAATAGATGTCTGACACGCTGCAAGACACCATTCGACGAGGGCCCCACAGGCTTATCGAGCACTAGAATACCAGTGACGGCTCGCCCTTTTCGACGGCGCGCCATGCTAGGTCTCGTCCACCTCTGGATTGCCTTGGTTGTGGGCATCTGACGACTTGGCCAGCCCCAGCAACGCCTCCATGTGACGACCGCGGCCGACGCTTTCGTCAAACTTAAATGTCAACTTCGGTACCGTGCGCAGAGAAGAATCCCTTGCAATCTGGCTTCTTAGATAACCTGCCGCCCTGTCCAACGCCGCGGTTACCTCTTCAGCGGAATTGGCATCCTCCAGACCTAGCTTGGTGTAGTAGACCTTGGCGTATCGAAGATCGCGACTGACATCAACCGCGGTGACACTCACAAACTCAGCGCGAGGGTCTCTCACGCTGTGCAGCAGGAGCTTGGCGAGCTCCTGCTGAAGGAAGTCAGCGATTCGTTCAGTGCGACTGTATTCTTGACCCAATGTATAAGTCCTAGAGTGAGCGAGCGACTTCGTTGACGTCGAAGACCTCAATCAGATCACCGACCTTAACGTCTGTGTAGTTTTTCACCCCAATGCCGCACTCAGTCCCGTTTCGGACCTCGCTAGCATCGTCCTTAAATCGTCGCAGTGATTCCAACTCGCCCTCGTAAATCACAATACTGTCTCGCAACACGCGAATTGGCTTTGAACGAGATACCGTGCCCTCAGTCACCATACAACCAGCAATCAGGCCAAACTTAGGCGATCGGAACACATCCCGAACTTCCGCTATGCCAACAATCTCTTCTCGCAACTCGGGCGATAGCATACCCGTTAGGGCTGCCTTCACATCGTCAATCAAGTCGTAAATAACGTTGTAATAGCGTACTTCGACACCCTCGTTTTCAGCGAGGTCACGGGCCTTGGCATCAGCACGCGTATTGAAACCGAAGATAACCGCATTGCTTGTCATCGCGAGAGAGACATCTGTCTCTGTGATACCACCGACACCGCCGGCAACCACGTTGACCTTAACCTCGTCATTACCCAAATCAGACAGCGAGGATTGCAGCGCCTCAAGAGAACCACGCACGTCTGTCTTGACGACTATGTTGAGTGTCTTGACCTCACCCGCTGTCATCGTCTCGAACATACTGTCCAGCTTTGCGGCTTGCTGCCGAGCCAGCTTGCTGGATCGCTGCTTCTCTTGGCGGAAATCGGCGATTTCTCTTGCCCGTTTCTCGCTTTCCACAGCAACAAAGGGGTCACCCGCATCAGGTGTCCCATCGAGACCGAGTATTTCGACGGGGATGCTGGGTCCCGCGACTTTCACAGGTTGACCATTCTCATCGAGCATGGCTCTGACCCGTCCGTATTGCAGACCCGCTAATACGATATCGCCTTGCTTGAGTGTGCCCTGCTGGACCAGCAAAGAGGCAACGGGGCCGCGACCACGATCAAGGCGTGACTCGATAACCAAACCATTCGCAGGCACATCGGCAGGTGCTTTTAGCTCCAAAAGCTCCGATTGCAACAAGAGTGACTCAAGCAATGTATCGATACCCTCACCCGAGTGTGCTGAAACAGGAACGAATTGTGTATCGCCTCCCCAATCCTCGGGAATGACATCTTTTGCTGCTAATTCGTTCTTCACCCTATCGGGATCAGCGCCCTCTTTATCCATTTTGTTAATCGCAACGACTATCGGAACCCCTGCTGCACGAGCATGCTGCACTGCTTCCTCTGTCTGTGGCATGACGCCGTCATCAGCCGCGACCACCAAAATAACAATGTCGGTCGACTTGGCGCCGCGTGCGCGCATGGCGGTGAAGGCGGCGTGACCGGGCGTATCCAAAAAGGTAATCATGCCCATATCCGTTTTAACGTGATAGGCCCCAATGTGTTGCGTAATACCACCGGCTTCACCGACAGCCACCCTCGAACTGCGGATGTGGTCAAGTAACGAGGTTTTACCGTGATCGACGTGCCCCATTACCGTAACAACGGGCGCACGAGGCTCTTGTATGCCCTCATGACTTGCCAGCGTGACCTCTAGCTGCTCTTCCAGCTCATCATCACTTTTGAGTTTGATTCTGTGGCCCAGCTCTTCAACAATGATGCTAGCCGTATCCTGATCAATCATCTGATTAATAGTTGCCATGACACCCAGCTTCATGAGTTCTTTGATCACGACACCTGCTTTGACCGCCATTTGCTGGGCAAGGTCTCCAACGCTAATGTTGTCTGGCAATTCGACGTCGTAAATGATTTTTTCTGTGGGCTGCTCAAAGCCATGCTGATTGGGCTCGTCACCAGAGCGGCGACGCTTTCCACCTCGAGCACGCCCCAGTCCTGATTCAGCCGCCTCAATATCGCTGAGCGACAGATTATGACCTCTTCGCTTACCCCGACCAGGCGCCATATTTGAACGGTCGAGTCGTCCGCGGCCTGGCTTGCTGCGGCGATTATCATCAGCCTCGCGCCCCGCAACTTTCGCAGGCGCATCATGCAGGCGCTTCGGACGCTTATCGCCTTGGGTTGCAGCCACTTTCTCTGCCGTAGCAACCTTTTGAGCCGCCTCCTGAGCTGCTTTTTTAGCGTCTTCCTCTGCTTTTCGAGCCGCCACTGTGTCGGCTAACTTCTGCTTGCGATCCTGCTCTTCTGACTTGCGACGTGCAGCCGCGCGCTGACGCAGCACTTCTGGATCCAAATTGCGCAGATCTTCCTCAGTTTCCTCAACCAACTCTGGCTCAGCAGAAGACTCAATAGCCGCCTCTTCAGCTGGATCAGTGGCTTCCTGAGGAGCCTCAATCTCAACTGACTCTGCAGCAACCTCGGTACTTTCGACATCTGCAACCAGCTCGGGGGCGCTCGTTAACTCCACAACCTCATCGGCAGATGTTCCAGTTTCGGCCGACTCAGCATCAGATACCTCTTCCGCTTCAGGGCGCTTGACGTAGGTACGCTTCTTTCGCACCTCGACATTCACTGTACGTTTGCCAGAACTGCCGCCAGCTTTTAGCGTGCTTAACGATTTTCGCTTAAGCGTGATTTTTCGAGGCGCTTCTTCAGCACTACCGTGACTCCGCTTCAAATGGGCAAGCAGTGTTCGCTTGTCATCATCGGACACGACTTCGTCTGCCTTCTTGTGAGGCAGACCCGCATCTTTCATCTGTGACAGTAGCTTATCGGGCCCGGTGCCCACCGTTGTCGCTAACTGTTCTACGGTTACTTCAGCCATGTTGTCTCTCTCTAATGTCGCTGTTGATAGTCTGTCTGCTAAACCTTAGGGCTTACATCAGGCAGACTCGTCCGCTTCTGCGAACCAGGGCTCGCGAGCAGTCATAATGAGCTCGGCAGCCCTCTCTTCAGTCATTCCTTCCACTTCCATGAGCTCGTCAACACTCTGCTCGGCCAGGTCTTCCATCGTTACCACACCCGAGCTTGCTAGGACGTAAGCGAGTTGCTTTTCCATTCCTCGCATCTCGAGTAAATCTTGCGCCGGCTCACTTGAACCTAACTCCGATTCTGACGCGATAGCCATCGTCAGTAAGGCGTCCTTGGCACGCTCGCGCAACTCTTCCGAGATCTCCTCGTCAAAGCCCTCAATGCCTGCCATTTCCTCGAGCGGCACATAGGCGACCTCTTCAACGGTGGTGAAACCCTCTTCCACTAACACGGCCGCGACATCTTCATCCACGTCCAGTGCATTCATGAAGGTCTCCATAATGACGCCCGCCTCAGACTCCTGCTTTTCTATTGCCTCGTCGGTGCTCATGACGTTGATGGTCCACCCGGTCAGATCAGACGCAAGACGAACATTTTGGCCGCCGCGCCCAATAGCCTGCGCAAGATTATCCTCGGCAACCGCAACTTCCATCGTGTTGCTTTCCTCATCAACGACGATCGACTCAACCTCGGCAGGGGACATGGCATTAATGACCAACTGCGCGGGGTTATCGTCCCATAGAATGATGTCGACACGCTCCGCATCCAACTCATTGGAAACGGCCTGCACCCGAGATCCACGCATACCGACACAGGCACCTACTGGGTCGATACGCTGGTCACCGGTTTTGACGGCAATTTTAGCTCGAGAGCCTGGGTCACGAGCGGCGCTCCTAATCTGAATCACACCCTCGGAAATCTCGGGCACTTCGATCTTAAATAACTCGACCAGCATCTCTTTACAGGCACGAGACAAGATCAACTGGGGACCGCGCGCCTCCTCGTTGATGTCAAGTAATACGGCACGCACACGATCATTCATCCGAAACGTTTCACGGCCAACAAGCTCGGATCGAGGTAGCAGGCCTTCGGCATTGCTACCCAAATCGAGAATAATGTTGTCGCGTGTCACTTTTTTAACGGTTCCTGCTAGCAGTTCACCTAGCCTATCCTTGTATTGATCGACTACTTGAGCGCGCTCAGCTTCTCTAACCGCCTGAACAATCACCTGCTTGGCAGTCTGCGCAGCAATCCGACCAAAGCCCACGTTGTCTATCACCTCTTCGTGAACATCGCCCGGTCGTAAATTCTCATCGACCTCGATCGCTTCCTCGGTGGTGAACTGGGTCCCAAGCAATGCAAGCTCCGTGTCTGGAACAACCAGCCACTTGCGCTTTGTGACGTAATCGCCGGAGGTTCGGTCTATCGTGACTTCAATATCAGACTCGTCCTCGTACCGCTTCTTTGTTGCGGTGGCGAGCGCGAGCTCGATAGCTTCAAAGATAATGTCTTCGGATACGCCTTTCTCGTTGGAAACGGCTTCGGCGACCATCAAAATTTCTTTGCTCATTCTCTATCTCTCACTTTCGTCATTGAGGACTACATCGCCCTCTTTCATACTCTCATTTAACGTACTGACAACAGCGGGTCGAGAACGCTCAATCCACTCCTGCGTGGGCTGCACACGAGCCCGGTCAATACTGCTCAACGGCAGTAAATATTCATGTTGATCGGCACGAACTACGACGTCCTCGCCGTCAAAACCGCAAAACCAACCTTTAAACCGCCGACGCCCATCGAATGGAAACCGCAACTTAATGTCTATGGGCTGATTGTCATAGGCCCCAAACTGCGCCTTTTTAAATAACAAGCGGTCAATGCCTGGCGACGACACCTCCAGCGTGTACTCCCCAACAAATGGGTCTTCAACGTCCAATACGCCACTGACATGCCGACTGACCGAAGCGCAGTCGTCAACCGTGACGCCCTGGTCTCGATCAATGTAGACGCGCAGGGTGGGGCCCCTATTGGGACTCAGGAGTTCCAGCCCCCAGAGCTCGTAACCCAGCATAGCAACTGTGGGCTCAAGCAAGGTGAGCAACTGACTCTCTTTACCACCCATCGTGTTCATCGCCGTCCTCAGCAAATTTCGGACACAAAAAAGGCCCAAACAAGGGGCCTTAAATGCAGCGCCAACTATCGCGCTATGTTGGTAGCGGGGGCCGGATTTGAACCGACGACCTTCGGGTTATGAGCCCGACGAGCTACCAGGCTGCTCCACCCCGCATCAAGTCTTTGCGATGCCCCTTGTCTCGACGCCTGTATCGTCGAAGGCATTCACGCGAGACCAAAGGCCACGCAACTGAGGGACCGGAGTCTAGGGAGTCCGCGCTGCCGCGTCAAGGGAGAAACGCACATAAACCCTGCGCTCCGAGCAGTAGTTGATCGAGCGATGCTTTAGAGGTTGTCGGAGACAGCCGACCTCACAAAACGAAAGTAGGCTTTTGCAAAAATAGCGCCAACGCTTATTTTTTTGCCCAGTCACAGGACGCGATTACGCCCCCTAACGATTCGGCTGATTTAACCGCGTCAATGATCGCGAGCTCCATTACTTTTGCCGCCGCAATACCAACCGTATTGAGCAACGACTCGGCGACAGATTCGCCAGATTGCGCCGAGTTAGGCATTGACATCGCGAACATCGTGTCGCCATCGAACTGCGTGTGCACAGGGCGAACCGCTCTCGCCAAACCGTCATGCGCCATGTTGGCGATCTTTTTTAATTGCGTCGTAGTCAGTTGCGCGTTAGTTACCACTACACCGATGGTCGTATTGGTCCCTATCAGCGGCTTCGCTGACTGTGAATTCAGAGCGATGTCGACAGCAGACTCGTAATTGCCCGGCTTCTCAGAGCGAACCCCGGCAATCGTCTCCCCCGTACTCGAATCCACCACTTCACCCACCGCATTGACAGCAACAAGTGCAGACACTTTGATACCGCTATCAAGCTCGATAAGTGCGTTACCCAACCCCCCTTTTGTGACGCTAGAGGGACCCAACAACTTACCTACTGTGGCGCCGGTACCTGCGCCCACATTGCCGGACAGCACTGGCTGGCTATTGGCCTCCTCGGCGGCAAGACGACCCCACCCATCCGATGGTCTTACCGCGGATGACCCAACTTGCAGGTCGAAAAGTACCGCGGCAGGGACAATAGGAACCACGACACCATCAAATACAGGCAATCCAATACCCTCTGACTCAAGAGCTGCCATGACACCAGTCGCCGCGTCCAGTCCATACGCACTGCCGCCACTCAACACCAGTGCATGAACCTTTTCGACCAAATTGCCTGGTTCGAGTAAATCCGTCTCTCGCGTGCCGGGCGCTGCGCCCTGAACCGATACCGCAGCTCTCGCGCCCTCAGAACCGAAACGAATCACCGTGACCCCCGTAAGGTGAGTTGTATCGGTGACGTGCCCGACTACGATGCCATTGATCGCGGTAATAGTCGCATTGCTTGCCGGCATGGTTTAAGCCTCATGTTGTCTAACGTTTGCGGTCATACAGTCTTGGTCAGGGCTTCCCCAGAGCACCCGTGAACAGTGGTAAGGCTACCACGGCGGATTAATCATTTATTTGGACGTAAAAATTCATCAGATAGGGGGTCGAATCTATTTCGTTAGCAGTGGCTAAGGCATACACTTTCCGGGCTTTTTAGAACAATAAAATTTATGAAAGGAGATCTTCATGGCAACGCTACCTAAGCACGCGAGAGTCGTGGTTGTCGGGCAGGGCGGTATCGTCGGCGCATCCGTTGTTCATCACCTGATTGAAGAGGGTTGGGACGACATAGTGGGGTTGGAGAAGTCGGCCATTCCAACTGACATTGGTTCAACCTCTCACGCCTCTGACTTTTGCTACATGACGTCTCATGACAAGCTCAACGTAGAGATAACGAACTACAGCCGAGAGTTCTACGCCAAGCGCGGCAACTACATCCAGACTGGCGGTCTTGAAGTGGCGCGAAAAGGCGATGACGAGCGCATGTTAGAGCTCATCCGCAAGGTGGGTTCAGGTAAAGCCTTCGGCACGAATGCCTACATGATCTCTGCCGCTGAAGCGAAAGAGAAATTTCCTCTGCTCGAAGAAGATCAAATACAGGGCGCCCTGTGGGATCCCGATGCAGGTCTGGTGACCCCCCGCTCGCAGAAAGTGGCGGGGGACTTAGTAGATGAAGCCGTGGCGTCCGGAAAGTTGAAGGCCTTTGCCTATACCCCAGCCACTAAACTATTGGTAGAGGACGGAGAGATCAAAGGCGTTGAAACGCCGAAAGGCACCATAACAGCTGATTACGTCGTTCTATGTGTAGGCATTTGGGGCAACCTAGTCTCGCAGACAGCAGGTGTGAAGCTTCCACTCATGCCCCTCGAACACCCCCTGCTCTTTTTCGGACCGTGGGATCATCTTGAGGGCACGGGAAAAGACATCGTCTATCCGCTTATGCGTGATCAGGGCAATTCTGCGTATGTGCGCGACACAGGCGATCCAACCACGCCCGAGGGTGGCTTGTTAGAGTGGGGTTATTACGAACCCTTCAACCCCCGCTTGGTTGAACCCACTGATATTGCGGAGCCGGGCGAGGCTCGGCTTTCACCGTCCATGCGCGATATGACACTCGACCAGGTAATGGATGCGTTTGAACGCGCAATCGAACTGACACCTGTTTTAGGTGAGCTGGGATGGGAAGAGCGGCGCTCCTTCAATGGATTACTTTCCATCACCCCGGATAGCAGCTCTATTATTGGAGAGTCGACCGAGGTCAAAAATTTGTGGCTGTGCGAGGCAGTTTGGGTCAAGGAAGGCCCGGGCGCTGGAAAACTACTTGCGGAGTGGATGACCCACGGTAGGACCAGCATGGACCCGCACAGTGTTGACTCGGCGCGTCATTATCCTATCCAAAAAGGCGACGATTACGTCCGAAGTCGCTGTTACGAGTCAGCGCAGAAAATTTATACACCAGCGGTGCACCCCCGAGAACCCTTCGCCACGTCTCGGGGCATGCGCGTCAGCCCGTTCTACGAGCGGGAAGTGGCACTTGGCGGCTACTTCATGGAAGTCGCGGGCTGGGAGCGAGCGCATGGTTACGCGGCAAACGAGCCGACGCTGCTAAGCAAGTATCGTGATCAAGTGCCAACTCGCGAAGCCGAATGGGATAACCGGCACTTTTGGGAGGTGTCTAATGCCGAGCAGCTGGCCCTGAGCGATGGCGTCGGTATGATTAATCTCTCGCACTTTGCCATTTTTGATGTAGAGGGGGCTGATGCAGAGAGCCTGATGGAATACCTGTCTGTGGCCAAGGTTGGCACTGACACTGCCATCGGCAAGGGTGTATACACACACTTTCTCGACCAAGCGGGCGGCATTCGCTCCGATTTAACCATTATTCGGCTCGCTACAGATTGCTTCCGTGTAGTCTGCGGGGGTGACACTGGGCATCGGGACTATATCTGGATGCGAAATATGAGTGATAAGCGCGGCTTTGCCAATGTCACTTTCCACGATCGTAGCGAACAGCTCGCAACCCTAGGATTGTGGGGACCCGATGCCAGAGTGACCTTAGCCAAGCTAATGGACGATCCCGAGAGCATCTCAAATGAGGCGTTCCCTTTTGCCACAACCAAGGAGATTGTTGTTTGCGGCGTAAAGGTGTGGGCATTCCGCATTAGTTATGTTGGAGAGCAGGGCTGGGAGCTCTACTTCCCCTTCTCTGATGGTCTTGGCATTTGGGACGCGCTCTTTGATCTCGGCGTGACACCAGTCGGTATTGAAACGTATGCAAACAGTCGTCGACTTGAAAAGAGTTTACGACTTCAGAATGCCGACCTAGAGATTGAATATAACCTTTACGAAGCGGGACTGGCGCGACCCAAGGTGAAAGCCGCTGATTTCCACGGCAAAGAGGCGTACGTCCAGCAGCGTGAACTCGAGACCCAGGCGGCTTATTTATGCACCTTCGAATTGGGGGATACGACAGACAGTAATGGCGTCATTCGTTACCCGGTTGGCAACTGGCCGATACTTGATCGGGATACCAAGCACGTTATTGTGGACTCACATGGTCGCCGTTCGTATACGACTAGCATGGCGTACGGGCCAAGTCTTGGGAAGAATATTGCCATGGGTTATCTACCTGCAGACAAGGCTGTAGAGGGCGATGTGGTCCTCATCGAATACTTTGGCGAACACTACGATGCCACGGTGATGAAGGTGGGCTACGGCGCGTTACTAGATCCAACCAATGAACGGCCTAGAAGCTAATATTGAAACTACAAAGGAGCCTAAAGGCTCCTTTTTTATTGGCAGCTGTATTTTTCGGCTTGTTTTTGACAGCTGTGACCACTGAATAATCTCGCTGTCACAGCAGAGGGACTTGGGGCTAATCAACTGCTCCACCCGTAAGTAGGGGTCGCCGAGCGTCCGTCGAGCGCAGCGCCGATTCGTGTCTGATTAGCTGTTATCTATCGACAGCCCAAACACAAACTATAACTACTACGACCGGCGCCGGCGTCGGCGGCCTTCACTGTGTTCTACAAGCTTCGGCTCGGGGCGCTTAACCACTGAAAATAAGTTGGGGTACGGATCTGACTTGTGTGGGAATGCCATAGCTGCCACAAAATAATCCTGAAAATCCGACTCTGTAGCAGTTTCAATGCGCTCTGCGCGATTAACGGTGCGCTGTATAGCGCGTCGTGACTGTTGATCTAGCAAGGCTATTCGCGCCCCCACACCGGCAGCATTCCCTGCTGACGAGACCTGATCAAGCGGACAATCAGGAATCAAACCGAGCACCATTGCGTGCTCGACGCTGATGTGGCTCCCGAAAGCGCCCGCAAGGCGAATGCGATCGACCGTATCGACCCCCATCTTATCCATGAGGAGTTTTATACCGGCATAAAGCGCGGCCTTCGCTAGCTGGATTTGTCGGACATCGTTCTGTGTAACGACGATATCGCGCTGAGCTTCGCCCTCAGCAAAGTGAAGCACATAAGACCACGTGCGGCCCTGAGTAATGACTCGCTCGGTCTGCGCAGATAAACTGCCATCGACGATGCCGTCTTCTGTGATAATGCCTGCCAGATACATCTCGGCAACGACTTCTATGATGCCAGAGCCACAAATACCCGTAATAGTCAGGTCAGCTGTCGATGATTGAAACTGTTCCTCGGTCGACCAGAGATCGGAGCCGATCACTTTAAACTTAGGCTCAAACGTCTCGCGATCTATCCGAACTCTCTCTATGGCACCGACTGTGGCGCGCTGACCCGAGCTTATTTCCCCACCCTCGAAGGCGGGCCCCGTGGGACTAGAACAGACAAGCAGACGATCTTGATTGCCAAGAACAATCTCAGCATTGGTACCCACATCCACAATGAGGCTCATCGCTTTTTCGCGGTCGGGACCCTCCGCCAATATAACACCGGCCGTATCTGCGCCTACATGACCCGCTATGCAAGGCAGAACAAATAGTCTTGCTTGAGGGTGTGCATTGAGACCCAGATCACTGGCTTTTACTGTCACTGCCTCATCGAGCGTCAAGGCAAACGGCGCGCCACCTAAATTAATGGGGTTAATACCCAAGACCAAGTGGTGCATGATGGGATTGGCAACTAATGCAATTTCTAAGATTGTATCCGTCGTCTCTCCGAGTTGATCTGTCAGCTCCTGAAACAACTTACTCAGTGCGGTCTGAATGGCCGAGGTCATGGCGTCCGAGCCTTCGGGATGCATCATGATGTACGACACCCGGCTCATCAAATCCTCGCCAAATGGGATTTGCGGGTTCATAACACTGGCGGACGATAAGACATCACCCGTGGCAAGATCGCACAAATGCGCCGCCACGGTCGTCGAACCCACATCCACTGCAACACCGCGCGCCGAATCGAAAAGACCCGACCAAAGGCCAATGATCTGGCTAGACTCATAAACTGCAACGGTAACGCCTCGATCACCACTTGCGAGTGCAGCCTGGAGTCTGACCAGCTCTGTAGCCTCGATTGTTAGGTCCGATAGATCCCAATCAGCCTTCAACGCTGCCATCAATAGTCGCGCCTCACCGACCGCATCCTCCAACGTTGGCTCGGGGACGGTGACAAAATAAAGCCGTGTTGCCGTATTGAGATGAATATCTCGGTGCTCGGCATCTTTCCGGATTATCTGACGGTGCACCTGACTTTCCGGCGGTACGTCAACGATGACATCGCCTAAAAGTTCCGCGTGACAGCTTAATCTGCGTCCCTCTTGCAGAGGACCTTTGCGCTCATTGAACTTGATTTCCGTCGCCACAAGCGGCGACAGGTGCTCGGGACTTGAAACCATCTCATGTTTTTGAAACGTCCCTGACATACAGGAAATTTGACAGCGTCCGCAAAGGCCACGACCGCCACAGACAGAATCAATATCGACACCTAAGGTGCGGGCAGCATCGAGTAATCGTGAATGCTTGGGAAACTCGCCGCGCTTACCCGAAGGAAGAAATAAGACTTTTACCTGCGCGTCCGACACGTCCTTATCATCAGCCTCGTCGACGGCCTGTTCGACCACGACGACCGCCTGCACCTTCAGGGGCGGGCTCACGATAGGCCTTAATCCAATTCGTACAGTTGGGGTCATGGCCCATCATGACGTCACCGCCCCGAACAGCTTGCATCACTTCAGCATGTAGTGGACTGGTGATCGCAGAGGTCATACCCGCTCCCATCGCCATGGTCAGGAACGCGGCGTTAACCCCGTTTCGATTCGGCAAACCAAAGCTGACATTTGAAGCACCGCAGGTCGTATTCACCTTTAACTCAGTGCGCAACCGACGGACCAATTCCATCACTTGCACGCCCGCCTGGTTGATCGCTCCGATCGGCATAACAAGGGGATCGACAACCACATCCTCATGAGGGATACCGTAATCAGCCGCCCGCTGAACTATTTTTTTTGCGACTTCGAAGCGGACGTTAGGATCCTCGGAGATGCCGGTCTCATCGTTAGAAATCGCGACAACAGCGGCGCCGTATTTGGCGACCAGCGGCAGGACGCGCTCCAGCACTTCGTCTTCGCCCGTCACGGAATTCACTAACGCTTTTCCCCGATAGACCGCGAGCCCTGACTCAAGCGCCTCGACGATTGACGAATCGATGCTGAGCGGCACGTCGGTAATCGATTGCACCAACTGAATTGCCTCAGCCAGTATTCGAGGCTCATCAGCCAACGGAATACCTGCATTCACGTCCAGCATATGAGCACCCGCAGCAACCTGAGCCAAAGCATCGGCTTCAACACGACTATAATCCCCGTTCTTCATTTCTTCGGCGAGAATTTTCCGTCCCGTAGGGTTGATTCGCTCGCCTATAACAACAAAAGGATGATCAAAACCGATCCGTACCTCTTTTGTGGCCGAGCTGATAATAGTTGTGGTCATGAGTGTCTCCCGCACACCGCCTAACAGCGGACTCGTGCATGTTTATTATTAAATCGTTTGTTCTGAGTTTTACTCGGTGTTAATTCCTACTCGGCTGAGCACCCTGACAACATTATTAAGACGCGATTTGTAACGCCTCACCATGCACGATGCAAGCTACTTTGAATTATGAAAACCTTTGTTCGCCACAAGGGCTTTAAGCGCTTCATCTGACACCTCAGATTCAATGCGCTCACCTATCTCCTGCGCTAACTGCTGTGGTGACAATTCTGAATCAATCGCCGTGGTTGCACGGCGCCACTCATCAAGATAAGCGTCGCTACCGCCTTTACCTGCGCGCATAGCCGCGCGATCGATAGCAGCCTGGAAGCGGTGTTCCAGCAAGTACTTACCTCGCTCACGGCCTCTTTTAATCAAAATCTGTGACGGAATATCTCGCCAAAACACATCTATTCGCTGCATAACGTGGTCCTTTTTAAGCGGTAATTCTGACGACCTGTTCTGTCAGTGCGTCGGCAAGATAGCCATATCCTGTCTCCATGATCTCGAGCGGCAGACCCAGTCGATCTGCTGCCACTGCGGCTGCGTCACGCAATGCCTCATTCGGGACCTGCGCTAAGTAAACCACCTTGCGATAGTGACCAAAGATCATGTCCTTGAGTTCCGGATGCGAATCGAGCTTTAGATCTCGCATGACGAGTCTGTCGAAATGCCGAACAAGAAAGTCCGTCAAATAAAAGGTTCCCGGTTCTGCATCTGCAAGAACATGAAACACCGGACTTGATGCGAAGAATTCGTAACAATGGGCACCCTCCAATCGCTGGGCGCCGAATTTAGCAGCCACACGATCGACACCACCTTGTGTCCCGCAATCCGCATAGGCAATAAAAATAAGGTCGTACGAACCATGGCACCGAGAGAGCGCCGCATCCAATTTCTCAGCAATACGCTCGGGACGGTTGTGCAATGCGGCATCTAGACACTGAATGTCCATATCTGTCCACTGATTGGCAGCTTTGAGCGCCGCAAGCTCTGTCGCAAGTGCGCCACAACCGATTACCAAGAGGCGCGACAAGAACAGTCAGCCTTGCGCGATACGACGGGCTTCGACCAGCCGGATGGCCGATGTTGCCGCTTCGGCGGCGTCACGACAGTAGGCATCTGCACCCACGGCCTCACCAAACTCCTCATTGAGCGGTGCACCCCCTACCATGACAATATAATCATCGCGGATACCCTGTTCCTTCAGCGCTTCAATAACCACTTTCATGTAAGGCATAGTCGTTGTGAGGAGTGCTGACATGCCCAGAATATCGGGCTTATGACGTTCAAGCGCGGCGACATAGTCCTCAACAGAATTGTTGATACCAATGTCGTATACCTCAAAGCCCGCACCCTCCATCATCATGGCGACTAAGTTCTTGCCAATATCATGGATATCGCCTTTGACCGTACCAATAACCATTGTGCCAACTGGCTTGGCGCCGGTCTCGGCGAGCAAGGGTCGCAAGATGCTCATGCCACCTTTCATCGCATTTGCAGCAAGCAACACTTCAGGGACGAATAAAATCCCGTCGCGGAAGTCGATCCCAACAATCGTCATACCATCAACGAGTGCTTTACTCAGAACCGTTTCTGCCGACCAACCCCGATCCAATAAAATCTGAGTGCCCTCTGCAATTTCCTCGGTCAAGCCGTCATACAAGTCATCGTGCATTTGAAGCACAAGATCGTCGTCAGACAGTTCCGAAAGAATGATGTCTTCGTCGTCAGACATAACTGTGGTGTCTCCTGTATTCACTTGCCTCGCTGGGCAGTTTGGGCTTAGCGATGTGCTTAATATTCTCGATCGGCAAACGAGGCCTTTTCACGCGCCATAAAGCTCAGCAGCGCTTCGTCAATGCTGGGGTCGAGTTCGGGCGGCTCGTAATCTGCCAGCATCTTCTTCCAGATACCATTTGCCCGCTGCGCGGCGTCTAGACTGCCCTCGGCCGACCACTGCTCAAAGCTATTATTGTCCGCGACAGTCGAACGATAGAAAGCGGATTCAAAATTACTCAAGGTATGCGCAGAGCCAAGAAAATGCTTGCCAGGACCCACTTCATGGAACGCGTCCATAGCTTGTGCGTTCTCAGAGAGGTCCATTCCCTCGAGCAAGACAGCAATCATATTGGCCTGATCACAATCCATGACAAATTTTTCGTATCCCACAGCCAAACCGCCCTCAAGCCAACCCGCGGTGTGAAGCATGAAGTTGACGCCTGCCAGTGCTGCGGTCTGCATCGTATTCGCCGCTTCATAAGCTGCCTGCGCATCGGGCAATTTAGACCCGCATAAGCCGCCGCCGCTGCGATAGGGCACGCCCAAACGTCGCGCCAGCGCTGCCGTCGCGTAAATCACGTGACTAGGCTCAGGCGTGCCAAATGTTGGCGCTCCGGTGGCCATAGATACGGCTGCCGCGAAGGTGCCAAACACGACCGGGCAACCAGGGCGAATGAGCTGCGTTAGGGCAATCCCCGCCATGGCCTCGGCAAGGATCTGAGTGCAGGTCCCCGCGACAGTCACCGGCGACATGGCGCCCGCCAAAATAAACGGCGACACCACGCATGATTGATTATTGCGCGCATAGACTTTTAAGGAGCCCAGCATCGTACCGTCAAAAACCATGGGCGAGTTGACATTGATCAAACTCGTTAAAACACAGTTCTGATCAACAAACTCGTCGCCAAACACGAGCTTCGCCATATCCACAGTGTCCTGCGCACGCCGGTAGTGGGTCACAGACCCCATGAGCGGCTTATCACTGTACTTGAAGTGGCTGTAGACCATATCGTAGTGACGCTTGTTAACAGGCAAGTCCACCGGCTCGCATACCGTGCCGCCAGAATGGTGAATGCCGGGCGCCATGTATGCCAGTTTTACAAAATTTCGAAAGTCTTCAATCGTCGAGTAACGTCTTCCGTTGTCGAGGTCGTGCGCAAATGGCGATCCGTAGGCCGGCACTAAGACCGTATTCTTGCCCCCAATGGTCACACTGCGCGCGGGGTTGCGTGCATGCTGTATGTACTCAGAGGGCGCACTTGCTTGAATAATTTCGCGGCACATGCCTCTCGGGAAACGCACGCGAGTCCCATCAATCTTGGCACCCGCAGCCTTAAACAAATCGAGCACTTCAGCGTCGTCTAGAAAGTCGATTCCCACTTCCTCGAGCAGCATGTCGGCGTTGCCTTCGATCAACTGCAGGCCTTCTTCGCTCAGAATTTCCATATAAGGAATTTTACGCTGGATAAATGGCGCGCTTACACGGCCTGAGCTTGCTCTCGCCTCCCGACGGCCCTCGCGTCCACCACCTTTTCGCCGTCCTGTTCGCTCACTCATCCGCGTTTCTCTCTTTTGCAATGGCCTGCCAATCTCGCGTCATTTTAACGTCACAAATAGGGGGAAAAGCCAGAAAAATCGTCACTGCAATTAGACTTTTTTATACCCCGTTTAGGTAAGAAATAATCGAATTAATCTAAGGGCTTAGGGCGAAAACTAGTACTGACTGTAAATGACCTAAAAAACTAAGCTAGGGCGTAGCAATATCGACACATATCATGATGTAGGCTTAACCTCAGTTTTTTAAAGGTGACATCTTTGTGGAGTCGAAGTGCATCGCTGTTGTCGGCGCAGGCGTAAACGGCGTTTCTATCGCGACGGCAAGTGCCGCAATGGGTCATTCGGTGACGCTTTATGACGCTCGGATGCCCTTTGCTGAGACGAGCAATGCCTCGTCGCGGATGCTTCATGGGGGCATTCGCTATTTAGAGCAGGGACACATCGGCCTGGTGCGTGAGGCATTACTTGAACGCGATGAATGGCAGCAATTTTCACCGGATGCCACTCGTGTAGAACGGTTTTACTTCCCAGTCTTTGCGGACTCGCCACGAGGCAAATGGGTTTTGTTCGCAGGCACTCTGCTCTATCAATGGTTGGCCGGACGCTTTTCAGTTGGCCGGAGCCAATTACACAGTGCCAGTGATATCCAAGCGACATTTCCCAATCTGGTATCGAACGGACTTCAGGGCGGCGCCAGCTACTGCGATGTCGTTATGGAATATGAGTTGCTTGCGCAACAGCTTGTCAGTGAGGCCATCGACAAAGGCGTGACCCTTAAAAATGAAACGTCCGTTAAAAAAATAAGTACCTGCGGTGAGGTGCTTGTGAATGATGGCAGCGTCAAGTTCGATCGTGTAGTTAACGCCACCGGACCTTGGGCCGCTCGCCTATTAGAGCACTCAGGCATTGAATCCGAATACACCATTGAGCATGTGCGAGGCTCGCACCTCATCCTCAACTACAGCCTAGATCATGCGCTAGTTCTTCAGGCGCCAGACGATCGTCGTATTATTTTTGTTATCCCACTAAATGCCAAGCAGGTGCTCCTTGGTACGACTGAAGAACAACACGACCTGACCAAACCCATTGTCTGTTCAGACGCAGAAACACGCTATCTCCTCGCAATTCTGAATCGTTATTTGCGCGACCCGATCGACACCTCGGCTATCGAGTCAACGTTTTCGGGTGTCAGACCGATTGTGAGAAAGCGTAAGGACACACTCGGTGATATGAGTGCGGCTAGTCGTGACTCTGAGATTGAAGTTTATGACAGACTAGTTAACGTATTTGGTGGTAAGTGGACCTCGGCAAGACATTTAGGCAACGAGGTTGCCAAGCTTCTGTGAACGTGATCACACCGACTTCATCGCGCCCAAATCAATACTAACCAGCAACCAGCACTCGATATACTCATCAGATCAAATGCTTCGGAGCACACCTTATGACGACAGCCCTCTATGCCGCCCTGTTAACGCTGTGGCTCGTCCTACTGTCAATGCGGGTCATCGCCCTTCGCGGTAACCCCATGTTCGCGTTTTTAACATTAGGCGACTCTCAAGAAACCATGCTGGATCGTGCCATCCGTGCACAGGGCAACCTCACCGAGTACGCCCCAATGATGTTGATCCTGCTATACCTACTGGAGACTTTGGGCCAATCAGCATGGACCCTTCACGTGCTGGGCAGCCTGTTTTTGCTGGGTAGGCTCATGCATGGCATTTGTTTTGGCTTCATGACATCAAGCATGCCCTTGCGCATCGGTGGAACGGCACTGACCCTTTTCCCGATGCTGGGCGCGGCGCTCACACTTCTCAGCGTGGTTATGTGATGCGCTGGCAACGATGACACCACCGAGACTCGCAATGCGATGTGATGGCAACCACTGTGCTATAAACTACGGGTAACTGTCGGATAAGCCCGGGAGCTTTGGGACCTCAATGACATTACTCGTTGTTTATCTCGTTATCGCCATTGGCGTGTCTTTTCTCTGTTCCATCTTGGAAGCCGTGCTGTTATCGATGACACCGCCGTTTGTAGAGCGGATGGCACAGGACCGACCCCGAGCCGGTGCGATCGTTCAGCAGATTCGCAAGCGGATGGATGAGTCGCTGGCGAGCATCTTGATACTTAACACCTTTGCTCACACCATGGGTGCCGCGGGTGTCGGTGCGCAGGCGCTTTCCGTTTTCGGTCCCGAAATGGAGACAGTCGTTGCAGTTTTGTTGACACTCGCCATCCTCTACTTCTCCGAAATCATCCCTAAAACGATCGGTGCGCTCTATTGGCGCGCCTTGGCTATACCTGCTGCACACGCCATTGTATGGCTGATCCGACTTACCTATCCGCTGGTTTGGATCTCAACGCGGCTTACCAAGGTGATGGGTGACAAAAATCTAAGCACGGTGACCCGCGAAGAAATTTTGGCGTTGGCGTCACTTGGTCAGCGGCATGGCGCACTCATGTCACAGGAGAATGTCTATCTGCAAAATATCTTGCGCATGCGGGGAGTCACGACGGGAGACATCCTGACCCCGCGAACAGTGGTTCACATGCTCGATGAAACCACATCTGTCAGCGACGCACTCAAAAGCGAAAAGACGCGACGTTTCTCGAGAATGCCTGTTTACATTGACTCGGTCGATACCGTTACCGGCCACGTGCTTCGTAGCGACTTATACGAGGCTGATCGTTCAGATAAGGGGGCCAATACCATTGGCGATTTGCGTCGCGACGTCATTTACGTGTCAGACAAACTTCCCGTTCATAAGCTCATCAATATGTTCATACGCCATCAGATGCACCTTTTTGTCGTCGAGGATAAATATGGACAGACCGCCGGCGTCGTGACGCTTGAGGACGCACTTGAGACCCTGCTAGGAGAGGAGATCGTCGACGAGAGCGACTCAGTTGCAGACATGCAGGAATTAGCCAAAGAAAAACACCGAGAGCGGCTAGATAGCGCACTTTGAGCGCATTCCTAAAACTCACGATAAGGCACCAGCCACAGTCTTAGCTGACGCTGTCGTCCATCATTTACTGCTTAATAGCCAACTTTTTTAGACAACCAGAGAATTCCAACTATGCTTGGTCTGACGACGACACCGTCGCGATCGATAATCGACAAAGGATAAAAAAAATGCAAAAAATAATGTATTCGCTCCTCTTGGGAAGCCTCGTTGCATGTTCATCAATGTTCGCTTCAGCTCAATCGCAGAGCGCGATGGAAGCCTACCTCTGCACACTCAACGATGGAAAATCGATGCAGGATCTGATGGAAGTGGTTGAAGACTGGAACGAGTGGTCGGATAAAAAAGACATTACCTCCTATACCGCTTGGGTGCTAAACCCCATTTTTGTGAGTGGCGCCGATTTAAATCGCCAGGCACTTTGGTTAGGTCACGCGCCAAGCTTTACAGAAATGAGTAGCACCATGGGTACGTGGTATTCCTCAGGGGGCGAGTTACTGGAAGACTTCAATGAGGTTTGGACTTGCAATAGCCATTTTGAAATGACCGCCATGATGGTGAGACCGCCGGCGGGAGAGCCGAGTGGTTCACCGGTTGCCAGTTTTTATGACTGCTCGCTAAATGATGGTAAAGGGCCGCAGGATTTAATGGCGGCAACTCAGGCATGGAATCAGCATCTCGACGACAACAACATTCAAGAAGCAATGGTTTACCATTTTCCCGCGCATGGCCATCCCCAGGACGCGACCTACGATATGAAGACTTCTGTATGGCGGGCGGACTTAGCGAGCTACGGCAACTCGGCTGACCACTTTGTAAATGGTGGCGGACAACAAGCAGCGGCTGCAACGCTTGGTGATGCCATTAGCTGTGACAGCCCACGAATGTATCAGGCAACACTGATTCGCCGGGCAGACATGACGCCCTGAGGGTAAGTGTCTGGTATTTAACAGGCAGCGCCCCGATTTCGGGGCTTTTTTTTGTGACATCGCGTCGCAATGGCGCCACATAAACCTCAACTGTAGGCAGTGACATGACCGTGATAAATAGACCATCTACTCTCATTATTGGCATCCTTACAGTTGTTTGGTCGCACATCTTGCTGGCTGACAACAACACCAACCCAAATGCGGAATTTCAAACAACGATTCAACTGACAAATGCTCTGGGAGGTTGGAAGCAAACCGGTATATTTTTAACTACTAACGACATGGTTGATGTGTCTGCGATCGGGAGCTGGGATGCAGATGGTCTAATTTTGGCACCTCGCCACGTGATTTGGTATCGAATAGGCGGCGATGGAGCCGCGCAGAACATACCATCGGATGACTTCCAACTTAGATCCGCTGGGACGGGCGAACTCGAACTGGCCATCCGTCCACCAGGCTTTTATTGGTTCGACGATGCGGGCACATTTCCAGGTGAGATGCTGGCTAGCCCACCGATGCCAGTGGGTTTTGACGTAACACTGACGACTCAAGCCAGTTTGGAAACAGATGCGACCGACAACGATCCACAATCCCCTGAAAACCAGCAGCATCAGCACATCGACGTGCCTCCCAAGAACTTTGACTATCTCCGTATAGTCGGTCAATCCAACGCATGGTCAGCAAAGACCATTGAAGGTCACTACGTAGTCACGGGTGATCCAAAAGACGATAGTGGGATTATTAAGTTGGCGGTGGATATTGAACTGACAGACACCACACAATTTGCGTTTGACTGGAATTATGTGAATTTACCCGCTGCTGGCCCCGAAACACTCATTCCGGGTCACGACTATCTTAGTGTTGCCCTTGAGTTCGACAACGGACAAGACCTGACCTGGATGTGGAGCAAATACCTGCCAAAGGGAACGCATTTTCGCTGCCCTCTGCCGTGGTGGGACGAACGTGAAACACATTACGTATTAGAATCAGGCCAGGAAAACCTCGGGATGTGGCAGTCTCACAAGAGAAACGTTTTAGCCGATTACTCAGAGTCAATAAGCGGAGAAGCGCCAAAGCGGATAGTCGGCATTTGGCTTATCGCAAATAATATTTTTGCGAAGCAACCAGCTCTCGCTCGCTTCAAAGAGCTGAGCATTTCAGACAACGGCATCACCCTCTTTGAGTATTAGCATATCGAGGGCAGCCATCGTTTGGGGGACGAGTCGATATCGAGAACAGGTAGGCCCCGAAAAATAGGACATTCAGGTGCCAGTACCAAATTTGTGGGTTTGCGTTAAAAAACCGAGGAAGACATGCCATTTTCTACCCAAATCGAACTGCGTCCTCATGCAAACGAAAAGATCGCTGCTAAGGTGTTAGAACATGCTCATGACTTGAGGGGAACTGATCCTGGACAGTCGATGGAACTGCATGAAGCAGTGATACGGTTAGTTGCTTTACAGATCAAAGACTGCAACAAAAAGATAAGAGGTCTGAAGAAAATCTTGTTGACTGCATTACCTCAAGGAGAAGGTGGTTAATGGAGCGGATTTCGATACAACTTGATGATGGTGCCGAGCTATCGGCGCTTAGAAGTGGTGAGGGTCGACCTCTCATTATGATTCCGGGCTGGTCGCAGACGTCGGCGGAATGGAAAGGAACCGTGGAGTCACTGAGTGCTATTCGCAGCGTCATAGCACTGGACATGCGCGGTCATGGCGAGAGTGCAAAGCCCGAATATGGCTATCGTGTATGTCGTTTGGCGCAAGATCTTCACGAGACCATAAGCAAACTGGAGCTTGCAAACGTCGATCTCATGGGTCACTCGATGGGTTGCGCTGTTATATGGGCTTATATCGACTTGTACGGACAAGACCGCATCGGGGAGCTGGTGCTTGTTGATCAAGCTCCGTGCATGTTTCCTAGAGCAGAGTGGAGCCCCGAAGAGGTGTCTGAGTACGGCTGCTTCTATGAAAGCTCTGCTGATGTTGATGAGTTGGCTACTGGCGCATTGGATTGCGTGGATTTGGATAGCACTGTCGAATTTGTTAGAGGGTTTTTCACTCCCGATTTTCCCGAGTCGTCATTGCCGTTTATTGCGGAAGAAAACTTTAAATTTCCTAGGCACTTGGCGGCGCAACTACTTCGGGATGCCGCATTTGGTGATTGGCGAGATGTAATAAAACGAATTCGATGTCGCACCCTAGTTGTCGGAGGCGACGCATCTATCTTTACTAGCGCCTCTCAGCGCTGGATAGCAGCTCAAATCCCAAACGCTGAGGTAGAAATCTTTCCAGAGAATGAAGGTGGAAGCCACTTCATGTTCGCAGAGAATCCGGACAGGTTTAATTCTCGGGTATTGGGATTCTTAGCATCTTGATTGCTGCGACTTTTGATTTCTGTTGGGTCTCTGTTTGGGTGCTATCTGAAACAAAAGCTTAAGTTGCATATCGAGCGACGACAACAACACCAAATGAAAACCTCCGGTCAGTCCTCGACGCACCCGAGGCTCGACTCAGTGAGTGTTAAAAACGGCTTGAGGATAACGCAGGTTTCGATACCAAACTTTACACAGCGATGACGACTCCAGAGTTTGGTAGCCCAATAAATAGCCGTATGAACAGGCCAAGGGTAACATCACCTCACCGTGATTATCCCCCGTTAAGATGGTGCGGAAGGCGCGACAAACATAATGAGAAAACCTCAA
>ERZ802821.362-NODE-362-length-26170-cov-11.8311_pt1 | contig 26170 bp, 26 predicted proteins | sample MGYA00345648_ERZ802821 | MGnify/ENA primary metagenome ERZ802821 (study PRJEB30503, sample SAMEA104212357) | marine metagenome | biome: Westerlies Biome; feature: [SRF] surface water layer (ENVO:00010504) within the epipelagic zone...; material: water... | reverse complement strand
GGTAGCGCAAATAATGCAGGGACTGATCGACGAAACCGCAGAAGCCCTGCACACTCAAGGGCGATTTTTACGTAACGACTCACTCTGAAAGGTGTTTGGATCGATGCATCAATGGCTTTTGATACTGATTGCACTGGCCTGTGTATCAGGTTGCGGCGGGCTGCAGCTAGATGCTGCGCCCTCGGGGGAAGTGCCGTTGACTGGGGCTTGGGTGGTCGATTCGGCGGCGTCGGACGATGTGGATTCTGCAATGCGTCCCGATGCCAAATTTGGTGACCGTCGTAGGCGCATGTCCACCGCAGCGGAAATTCAGCGTATTCGTCGAGGCTCAGGCCTTGCCTACGTCGCCCACGACTTCCAGGTGCTGGATGCAAAGCGCATGCGAATCGAGCTGGATTCGGATTCCATGGGCGTTCAACACTACCCGGGCGTGTATCGAGACGTCACATGGGGAACTCGAGAGCGCGGCATTTGGACGGTGCAAGCCGGATGGGACAACGATGTGCTGGTTGTGGCATCGAAAACCCGTGGTATCGACGTGTTAGAGCGTTACCAGTTGCAAGGGTCTACTCGATTAGTGGTTTCCGTTGACATCAAGGCTGATGGCAACGTTCGATCGATCAATCGATTGTTTCGGCGCCTGCGTTAAGCGTTAAATCGGCTTGTTTGAGTATTGCAATTGAAGGCGCACACATTAATATATGCGCTCGCTTCCGAGACAGTTTCTGTTTCGCATGACGATTCCGCCTTAGCTCAGTTGGTAGAGCAAATGACTGTTAATCATTGGGTCGCTGGTTCGAGCCCAGCAGGCGGAGCCACTTCTTTTGTGAGGCAGAAACTCGCAATCCTTTGGGCTTTAGTCCCACCTAGCTGCTGTTAATCATTGCGTGAAAGCGATGCTTTCACCTAGTTCGAGCCCAGCAGGCGGAGCCACTTCTTTTGTGAGGCAGAAACTCGCAATCCTTTGGGCTTTAGTCCCACCTAGCTGCTGTTAATCATTGCGTGAAAGCGATGCTTTCACCTAGTTCGAGCCCAGCAGGCGGAGCCACTTCTTTTGTGAGGCAGAAACTCGCAATCCTTTGGGCTTTAGTCCCACCTAGCTGCTGTTAATCATTGCGTGAAAGCGATGCTTTCACCTAGTTCGAGCCCAGCAGGCGGAGCCACTTCTTTTGTGAGGCAGAAACTCGCAATGCTTTGGGCTTTAGTCCCACCTAGCTGCTGTTAATCATTGCGCGAAAGCGATGCTTTCACCGAGTTCCAGCCCAGCAGACGGTGCCACCGGGTAGCAAGCGCTCAGTTTGCTGACGCAGAGACTTTTTTATAGCCTATCCCTCGTAGGGCATAAGACCCTGCAGAGTTTCCTCACACCAATAAGAAGAACAAGGAGGTACGTATGTACTGTGCGGTAAATGTGGCTAAGCCAGCTGATGGAAAAATTGCGGATTTCACTGCTTGGATGCAAGAGTGGATGAGTGTGATGACAGAGCACGACGTCACGCATTCGATCAAAGTTGCGTCAGTGGGCGAACCGGAGCCACATGTTTATGCCATCACGATGGCAAAGGATGCGCAGGAATTTGGCGAGCAGATGGACGCGGTGCGCAGTTCCAGCAGTTTCAAAACATGGTACGGCAGAGCGGCAAGCGACCGAATCTCCCATGGCGTTGATTCCTTCATGATGGACTTGCAGCAAGGATACGAATCAACACCGACGATCAGCGAAGGCGTCATCGTATCCACAATCTGGACGGTTGATAACCTTCTTGATTTTTATACCAATGTAGCGACTGCTCGTGACATCCATGAAAGGAATGGTGCCATTGTAAGAGCTTGGAGTATCTACGGTGGACGCTATGCTGGCGCCATGGCTTACAACATGAGCTTCGAGTCGATGGCGGCATACGGCAAAGCCTTTGAAGGCGCTCGCGCAGAGATGCAGGTGCTGAATCAAGAGGTGGTTGCGAAAGGTACGGTAAGCGCAAGGGTTTTGGCAGGAACGGTCCTTGAGAATCCGATCATTGTAGCCTGATCGTCAGTATCCGACGGGTTGTAGGCCCCGCTTTTGAGGGCTTAAGGCAGCGCAGACCAGTCAATACTCGGCCACGAGTCATCGCTGACTGCAAGGCGGTTATCGTAAAGCCCTCTCGGTCGGCCGAGAGGGCGAGCTGAAGAGGCGTCTAGCCGCCATTGCTCCAGCGCTGGACCTCAGAGAACATGTTGACCGCTTCGATCTCACGGCTATCACCTACCGCTTGGATATAGGCGGCCATATCTTGTGAGCTTTGCATGGCCATCATCGCTTCGGTCAGTTTGCCGCGAGTATCTGCAACAAATGTCACGAAGTGTGTACCAGGCATCGTTCCCGCCGCGATGTTCTGTCCGAAGTAGACACCGCCGGGGAAATTTTGAATGACGTCAGAGTTCCACATTTTGTCGAAGGCACTCATAAAGCCTGCAGGATCTGTGACGGTAAAGCCGTACACGATGCTCACCGGAGTGGCGCTAGACACGTCACCTGCGTTAGCTTTTGCGCGCATGATGGCATAGGTGTTTTCCCACTCGGTCTCGACCAGGCTCTGAAAGGCGCCTTGGAAAGCTGACCAATCCTTGCTGCCTGCATAGAGTTCAGCTGCGGCATCCATGGCTGCTCCGTTGGGATAGAAGATGTTGATGCCATGAGTGCTTTGATAATCGCCGTTTACGATGTTTTGCAGTAACACCACCGTGTTTGGTGCTTTCTTACCTGTGGCTGAATTCCGCCACTTATCCATGGCAGCCAATACGGCGGGAGCATCGCTGGCAATAACGCCGATACTTTGTCCATAAAAAAGCGGTCCGCTGCTGGCATGATCATCGGCGTAGGTGACAGATGAGAAAACCAGCAACATGGTTGTATAAATCATTGTGATTAAGTTCTTCATGACTTTTCCTTTTGTTGTAGAACGGTGGCAGCGCCACGGTTTGAGCGTGACCAGTAAATGTGTCAAAAGCAATACATCCAGTAAGACCGCGTAGCCGGGTTCACCAGGGCGATCTGTGGGTGAGCCGTAAAAGGTGCTTTGTATGCGGTAGCACCGCTAGTACGAAAAATGCTACCTAGTATCGCCAATTCATATAAATGTGTTCGATAAATCAGGTACTTGCCTTACTTGCCCGGGCAGACAAGACAGATTGGAGCGCACAGATGATCGAGAGTACTCAAGGTTTTAGTCGCTTGTTAGCCGGTGCATTGCTCGCCCTCCTCTTGGTTGGGTGTGGCGGTGGCGGCGGGGGTGGCTCGACAACACCGCCGGTGGTGGTGCCAGATCCGACCATAAGCGCATCAAGCTCTGGAGGCCTGTTCAATCAATCCCAGCAGGTCACTCTGACCAGTAACGGCGCGACCATCTATTTCACGACAGACGGCAGTGCACCCACGTCAAGTTCCCAGCAGTACAACGCCGCCTTGACGCTTGAGACCGCTACGACCTTAAGAGCCGTTGCAATCAATAGCAGTGGTCAAAGCTCGAGCACGCTGACGCTGAATTTTGAGTTCGACTTCGAATCGCCGACCAATTTTGCGCTGCAAGCCCAAACCCTGGTCATCAATACCACCAACGCAGCCGCTTTCGCCCTGACCATTGCCCATGGCGAGGTGAATGCCAGCTACAGTGTTGAAATTGACGATACCGACAGACTGACCGAAGCAGTGCGCCTTGCAGGGCAAATCAGTAACGCCGATGGCCAAGAACTCAGCGCAGATCTGTCAAACATGGTCGACGGAGAGGTGACAGCTGTCCTAATCCTGACCGATGCCGCTGGTAACGTCTCGGCACCCTTTTCGTTGGTTCTCACCAAAGCGACCAGTACAACCGAGGTGCGCGTTGGCGGCGCGGTAAATGTTTCCTCGGGTACTCAAATTGACAGCGATGTGAATGAGTCCTCGGTAACCAACACGGCCAATAATGACTTTGCTTCAGCCCAACAGGTTTTTTCGCCGGGTGTGTTGGGCGGTTATGTGAATCAAGCAAATTCCGGTGCGGCGGGCAATTTGTTTGCAAGTGGAGACGAAGATTACTTTCGAGTCAGCCTGGCTGCGGGTGATCGAATTCTGCTCACGATCGGTGACACCGGCGATGGTCAAGATCTCGATATAGAACTTTACGACGCGGCTCAGGTGCTGGTTGACGACTCTGTCAGCACTGGTAACACCGAGTCGGTGCAGGCACCGGGAACGGGTGATTTCTTTGTTCGTGTCTTCGCCTTTTCTGGTGCTTCTAACTATGTCTTAACATTGGGGGCATCGAGTGCTGCCTTTGTCGGTAGCGCTCAAGCTGCAGGTTTGAGCAGTTTTGATGCCTTCGTGCCGAATCAGGTCATCGTCCAGCTCGGCGAAAAGGCTGATACCGCCATGTCTGAAATGCGCCAATCCATGCAGTTGGTGAAAGGGCGGAAATTGAACGAACCGTTATTAATGACCTTCGATGGTGTTGAGGCAAGAAGTGCTGCGATAAACCAGGTCAATCAAGGATTCAACGCCAGCCAGAATACCGGTATGTCCCAACGCCAGCGGACTAAACAAGAGACGATTTGGGCCATCAAGGCCTTGGCGCGCAGACCAGACATTGAGCGCGCAGAACCCAACTATTGGCGGGCGCCATTGGCAACGCCAAATGATCCGTTGTATGCCGAGCAATGGCACTACCCGCAAATCCAATTGCCCGCAGCATGGGATCTGACGACGGGTAGCCCAAACGTCACCGTCGCGGTGATCGATACTGGCATTTTGTCCAATCACCCGGATTTTGCTGGCCAGTTGGTTACCGGTGTCGACATGATCAGCGACATCGACAATGCGGGGGATGGCGACGGCGTTGACAGTAATCCAGAAGACGCCGGTGACAAGGAACTTGGGGATGCCAGTAGTTCCTTCCACGGCACTCATGTTGCCGGCACAGTTGCTGCGGCGACGAATAACTCGGTGGGTGTTGCAGGCGTTGCCTGGGGCAGTCGAATCATGCCTGTGCGCGCCCTTGGCCGCTCTGGGGGTGATAGCTTTGACCTTATTCAATCGATCCGTTTCGCGGCAGGGCTTGCCAATGCGTCGGGCAATCTACCCGCCGTGCGCGCTGACGTGATCAATCTCAGCCTTGGCGGAGCTGGTTCCTCCCAGAGTGAGGCCGATGCAATTACCGCAGCGCGCAATGCTGGAGTCATCATCGTTGCCGCCGCTGGTAACAGCGGTACTAGCGACATGGAGTATCCGGCCTCATACGAAGGCGTCGTGTCCGTTTCGGCCACCAACCAAACCAATGCGTTGACCAGCTATTCAAATTTTGGCTCCATGGTCGACGTGGCTGCGCCCGGCGGTGACATGGGTGAGGACGACAATGCGGATGGTTTTCCCGATGGTGTCTTGAGCACTATTGGCAGTGATCGCGACAACGCGCTGACCTATGGCTACCGGCGCTACGAGGGAACGTCGATGGCGGCCCCCCACGTGGCGGGTGTCGCAGCGCTTATGAAGGCGGTGCATGCCGACCTCACGCCCGCCACCTTCGATCAAATGCTCATGGAAGGGCGCATCTCGGATGATCTTGGGGCGGCGGGTCGAGATGATCAGTTCGGCTATGGCTTGATTAACGCCTTTAAAGCGGTGACAACCGCGCAGCAGCTCGCCAGCGGTACGCTGCAACCCTTGCCGCCTGCGCTTGTCGCATCGCCGGGGGCAATCAACTTCGGTGTGGTAAATACTCAGCTATCGTTGTCTTTGACCAATGCCGGCGGTGGTGATTTGAGCGTAACTGGCGTCAGTGACGATGCCGATTGGCTTACCGTCGCTGCCTCTTCGACAAATGATGCGGGGCTGGGTTCTTATCGGGTGAGCGCAGACCGAATGAATCTCGCGGCCGGACAATATACGGGTAATATTTTGTTCACCTCGTCTGCCGGTGATCGCTCCGTGCCGGTGAAATTACAGGTCAGCGCCACCAGCTTTAGCAGCAGCGCAGGAGTGCTATTTGCATTGTTGACAGATCCTGAGGACGAAGAGACTAAGTATCAGCAACGGCTATCAAACCCCGAAGAGGGGGTCTACCAACTTGATCTTAGTGGCGTTGCGCCGGGTACTTATGCGCTCATTGTCGGTTCCGACATGGATAACGATAACTTCATCTGTGACGCCGGTGAGGCTTGTGGTGCCTACCCAACGCTGAACGATGAAGAGCCTATTGAAGTCACCGAAAACGCGAGCTACTCCCTAGACATCAGTTTTGATCAAAGCCGTTTTTTCAACAGTTCGTCAAATGACGAATCAGGTGGCACTGTCTTTAAGGGCTATCGCTACAAGGACAGCCCGAAAACGGTGGAGTAACCCACCTCGCGGTGCGCGCTAAAGCCCTCCGAGTTCGCATCCACGCTGCTTCAGTATCGGACGCAGTTCCCGATAGGCAGCCGGAGTAAGCGAAAGCGGAATCCTAGGGTACAGATGATGGATGATATGGAACTGCATGCCCATGGACACGAGATTGCCAAACCGGCTTTTAAAGGCTCGCGTGTCCCGATAACGCCCTTGTTCGTTGCCTGGGTAATGGGGAGCCCAGGCCAAGTAATAGGAGATGTACGTTTCACCGATCATTTTTGGGATCCACCACAGCAGCGCCATTTCTAGCGCGTAGCCGCTCCATGCCATGCTGAACATGAAAATCAGATAGGCCGCGTTAAGTAGCAACGCATCAAGCATCAGATGGCTTTGCCCCGTGCGTTCAAGACTGTTGCCGTAGGCACCATTGCGCGTTGAAGCGGGTTGGCGGTTGATCAGCGCCTTACGGAAAAAGTCTGCCTGTGATCTCGCGTGGAGGTCGATATCACAGTCTTTCTCGGGGTCGTTGGTGTGCTTGTGATGCTCCATATGGGTGGCGCGCAAAATCCGATACGGATAAACCATGGGAATGACCGACATATGTCCTACCAACTCGTTGAGCCATCGCAGCGGTTTGCCGCGACCGGCAATGATGTTGTGTTGTGCCTCATGTGAGGGCAGGTAAGCCAAGATCACGTTCAGGGTGGCAACGATAAATCCTGCCCACAGGGGCACGAGGCCGCTGAGCACTAGAGGAAATAGCGCGATAAAGATCAGGCAATTGCCGATACCCCACATCACTGCGCCCCAAGGCACCTTGCCCATGTATTTGCCGGCAATTTGACGCTCGAGCACATCCAGTTCTTCGTCGCTCAAAGCAGCGAGATTCGTGCTTTCGATTACTTGATCCATACCCAGCTCCCCCGAAGTTGTGCCAGCAGGCCAAGGCTAGTAGCGATCACAGCGCCGGTAAGGATGGCGGGCCAGCCCGACGACGAAAGCTGCAACGCCACGATCAATTGAGTGAAAAGCGGCCAAAGAAAACCTAACGCAAAGGCCATGGGCGAAAACAAAATACTGATAATGATTTTCATATCATTCCCGTGTTTGGTGACTACCGTTGATGACTCGACTATAAGAAGCTAATGTAGGCAGTGTCAACATTATTTCTTCATTCAGGTTTGGGCGGGCAAACCCGCTCGACGCAAAGGACCCTTGCTAAATGCCAGCCACTGCCTATCACCATGGAAACCTGTCGGAGGCGATCTTGATCGAGGCGGCGGAGATTATCGATAAAGAGGGTATCGAGGCGTTGTCATTACGCGGCATCGCTCGAGCGATTGGTGTCTCGCACAGTGCACCCAATCGACACTTCGCCAACAAAAAAGCACTGTTGGAAGCCTTGGCGTCCAAGGGCTGGCATGAGGCGCGCGATGCAACCCTGGCTGCTGCAGAACAGTGTGGCAGCGACAACCCACATCGTAGATTGAACGCCATGGGACGGGGTTTTTTGCGCTGGGCGCTGAACAATCGGGCACTCTTTCGTGCTATCTATCACCCCGATGTCTCTCGGCAGGCCAGCGATTCTTTGCACAATGCTGTTGAGACGTTCGCTGAGACAGTGCAGTCAGCGATTCAAGCGACTCAGCGAGACGGGCGTCACTCCCAAGTACCACTGCCAGTATTAGCGCTTTTTACGAATGCGGTACCCACCGGGGCAGCCATGTTGTTACTTGATTCGGTTTTAGGGGAAGCCATGTCGCCTGATTTAGAACAAGAAGAACTGATTGCGCAACTTATCGATCTCGTTGTGCCGCTGCCAAATCAGTAAAAGCCGAATCCTATGTGTGATTGGCGATTAATGCGCCGCGCACTGTGCAGGATCGGCCATCACGGCTTTTAAGTTCCAGCGGTGGAAACCGGTCATAAGTCGCTCTAGCGTGGGTTCGATAGGGTACTTGGCGTCGAGCTCTGCGTTGGCGTAAACGCTGGCCGATTCAACCCCATCGCGGAGCGCGTTACAGGCTACCGTCAGCGTGTCGTCGATGTAGTTCAGATACCGGGGGACGGCATCACCGTCGGTGATGTCACCGTGACCCGAGACAATGGTCTGCGGGTTAATTTTTTCGGCAAAATTCACAAGAGTTTGCTTATAAGCCACGAGGTCGCCCCCTCTGGCCCAGGGGATGGTGCCTGCGCCAAAGATCATGTTGGCGGTCCAGGCGATCTTCTCCTTGGGTAAAAAAACCACGCTGTCGTGGGGTGACATGCTCGGGCCAAACCAGTGCATCTCCACTACGGTGTTACCCAGTTCTACCGACCACTGGCGGTCAAAACCAACATCGGGAATGCGTAATTCGACGCCGTCAAACACCGACAGATCGCCGTCAACGGTGCCCCGCATGGTGCGTGCAATACCCTGCACGGACGATTTGCTCAACGCATCAATGGTGCCTTGGTGCGCGACAATTTGAGTCTGCGCAGGGAAAACATAATTGCCGAAAACATGGTCACCAAAGGCATTAGTGTTGAGCAGATAGCGAATGGGCAAATCCGATACTTGCCGTACAGCGTCGATAATCTGCTGTCCCATCTCGCCGTTAAAGTGTGAATCGATGACCAGTACCGCTTCGTCCCCGACCACGAAGCCAGCGTTGTCGGCAAACGGCGTATTCGACATCAATGCATAAACGTTACTTGCCAGCTCCCGAGTTTCCAGCAACACACCGGTTGGATTGAGCGGCGGTGGTATAAATCCCGGTGGCGGTACCGGGGGCGCTGCGAGTTGGGCGTTGGGTAGAACCTCAGGTAGAACCTCTGCATAGGCCGCGGTCAGTGCGCAGTACAACAGCAGTGCGGCGATCATTCTCATAGCTTATTGCTCTTATAGGGACCAACAGAATAGAGCAATTCAACGGTCAGGGTTAAGTCGGTTGAGCATTCGATTAAGCGTTGCAGTTTGATTCAATTTCCCGGGACAGCGACCTCTGCAGTTCAGAGCAGGATCGAGTGGCAGTTGGCGATAGCGTCGAAATCGACGCACACCAGACCGACCAACACGAGTGCGCTCACTACATTGATGAGGTGAGCCTTGCGCCGATGATTCGATGAACGTTGGGAGATGCCCATGAGATTTGCCACCCGTCCTTGGCCGCCCTGAATGAACGTAACAGGTGACTAGCTTCGCTCAAGTGCTGTCGCCCCACACACCGGAAAGTGTGACGACATTCTCATATCGCGTCGTTACTGCGCGTTGCTGACCAGTTTTTGCAGCCTTGGTCGAATGCGCAAAAAGGCGACGTAGGCGCGCTCTAAGATTGATAAGACGAATGGCAAGCGCGCTAGCACACCAAGGGGCTTCAACAAAGGCAGGTGACGCCAGAGCACCGCGAAAGCCGCGGCGCCATCTACGAGTGGTTGGCCCACCTCCTGAGCGTGCAAGCGCTCGAGCAGTTGAGCTGGATCGAGTGGGCAGTCTGTGGCGGCGTAGATGTCGATAAAGTTCACCCGGCCATGCCAATCGAGACGGCGCATTAGGCCAATCTCCTTCGTGCACAGTGGGCATTGGCTGTCGAACCATACGGTTACGCGTGCGGGCTTGTCGGCCATGTGTGTGGCGCTCGTGTCACTGCTAGAGGAACAACTGTATTGCCTGCCTTGTGAATGCCACGTGGCAGCACAGCCATAACCAGCGGTATCAGGCGCTCTTGGCTGCTGGAACTGCGACTTGAGTAGGACGCCTACCGTTTTTGCCGTAGAGGTTCACCTGCATACTCGAAATCGCATGTACCAATGCGTTTGGTGCGATCGTTTGTTTGCCGGTCCAGTAAATGTCGGGAAAGCGCTCAAAGATGCGTTCAAAGGCGAGTCGCAACTGCATTTTGGCGATGCGTGAGCCGAGGCACTTGTGCACGCCGTGCCCGAAAGCGAGGTGTTTTTCGACGTTGGGGCGATGCATGTCGAAGGTGTCCGGGTTAACGAAAACATCTGGGTCGCGATTGGCTGCTCCATACCAGAGCACCACTTTTTCGTCTTTGCCGATTCGCTGGCCGTTCACTTCAGTCTCCTCGACAGCGGTGCGGCGCATGTGAATAACTGGCGACACCATACGCAGGGCTTCTTCGGACATGCGCGGTATCAGCGTTGGGTCCTCTAGCACCATGGCGCGCTGGTCAGGAAATTCGTTCATCAGACGAATGGTGCCTGACAGCGAATTTCGCGATGTGTCGTTACCCGCAAAAATAATCAGCAGCCACGAGCCGTCTAAAAACTCCTGAGGCAGTAGCTCTCCGTCCAGCTTGGACTGGGCAATAATCGTCAGCAGGTCTTGCCTAGGGTTGCTGCGTCGATCAGCCATCACCCGCTCGCCGTAGGCAAACATGTCTTTGACCACGCGGTTGAAGCGAAAGGGAAACATCGGCTCGGAGAAAAATGTCTGCCACGGATTGGCCAAAAACTGGGCGGCTAGCTCTAAGTGATGCATCCACGTTTTTACTTGAGGGCGCTCTGCCTCATCAACACCAAGCATTTCGCACAGGGTAAACAGCGGTAACTCTTCAGAGAACATCTTTGCGAAGTCGACGACTGGGCCTTTGCGCTCCATTTCATCCAGCAAGGAGTCGATGTAGACGCCGACTCGATCCCGAATGGTGTCCACATAGGCAGGGAAAAAGAAATCGCTTTGCTGCATGCGCATTTCTCGGTGCAGCGGTTCGTCCATATTGATCAGGGAATTCAGCGCGGCAGGCATGAGCTTGTCTGGTCGCCACTGCTCGCGGTCCGGTACCGCCAAGTTGATACCGCCGCGTTGGGAGGAAAATACACTGTGGGCGAGTTCCGCTTGCTTGATGTCTTCATAGCGGGTGAGCGACCAATAACCCGATGTGCCTCGATAGGAACCCGACCACATGACTGGCGCCTGCTCGCGCATCTTTTTGTAGTGGGCGAAGGGGTGTCCTTGGGTCCACGAAGCAGGATCACCAAAGTTAAAGCCGTCAAACATGGGGTAGGTAGCATCGAAAGTTGGGTTCTGTTGCCCCGAGTCGATCAATATGTCGTCGCTGATGAGTTTCAAAGCGCGTTCCCCTATGTCTTTTTCTGCCCAGAATTAACTGCGAATATTAGCAGATAACTGCTGCGCAGCTGCGCTGTCCACCGTATAGGCACAAGACTTCCTATGGCTGAATCACAAGACTCCATGAACCCTTATGAGGGTTTTAAACTGCTGCGCGATCATGCGCCTGTCACCCAGCTGGAAGACGACGGCCCGTGGCAGGTAGCCCGGCACGCTGATGTGCACACCATTTTGCGTGACCATGAAACCTATTCTTCCCAAGTGTCGATACGTCCCCCAGAGGAACGCGGCGCGCCGAGCATGTTGTTTAGCGATCCGCCGATACACAATCGCCTGCGTAAATTGGTTAGCGTGGCGTTCAAGCCCGGCCAAATTCAACTGCAGGAGCAGCAGATCCGATCCCGCTGCAAGGCGTTGCTGGATGCGATGCCAATCGACACCGAGTTGGACCTCGTGCAGGCCTTGGCGGCGCCATTGCCGGTTATGGTGATTGCTGAAATGCTCGGTGTAGAAGACGGCGACATGGCCACCTTTAAAGCGTGGTCTGACGAGATTTTCAGCAACATTGGCGAAATACTGTTCGGCACGCCCAGCCCTGAGTCCGAGCGCACGGCCGAGGAAATGAACGCCTACTTCTTGCAGCGCATCAACGAAATTCGCCAACGACCGAAGGCGCACTTGTTGGGTCAATTGGTCGCTACGGAAACCGAAGACGGCAAACTCGACGACGAGGAACTGCTGAGCTTTTGTCGTTTGCTGTTAATCGCCGGTAATGAAACCACTACGGGTTTGATCACGGCGTCGGCCCGAATCTTTCACGAAGAACCTCAGACCTTGAAGCAACTCAAGCAGGATCCGCAGCTAGCAGGCAACTTTGTTGAGGAAGCACTGCGCTTCTATTCGCCATTTAGCGCCACGGTTCGGCGTACCACTAAGGATGTTGAGATAGCCGGACAAGCCATTGCCGCTGGCGAGTTGGTCGTGCCCTTGCTGGCTAGCGCCAATCGCGATGAACGGGTGTTCGATGCGCCGGATACTTTCAAGCTTGATCGCAACCCCAACCCGCATCTGGGTTTAGGCTTTGGTATTCATGTTTGCCTGGGAGCGCATCTAGCAAGGCTTGAAGGCCGAGTCGTCGTTGAACAGATGGCCGAGCGCTACCAGAGTGTAGAGCTGCTCAACGCCAAGGGCGCGACAATTGGCGAGTTGGGTGGCCCGAAGTCTTTGTCGGTGAGAGTGCGCTGAAAGGCATTTGTACTGGTGCACGCTTGGCTCCGCAGTATCCTACGCTCACCACAACTCACGGAAATCGGCCTGCTCAGCGGAGCAGGCAATGCTAAAGAGTCTACTAATAAACAAAGGGCTCTATTTTATCGGCGCGCAAAGTGTAAGAGGCGGTAGCTAACTCTTCTTCAACGCGCGTGGTCAGCAGTGTGCCTTCGATCCAAAACGGATCCCACAAACTTTCCAGCGTGTAGCCCGGCTCGAATTCGGCATAGATCGTTTGGTTCGGTGGCGGGGCAGGTTCGTGAATGCAGGCGCCGAAGTAGGGCACCAGCAAGAAACGGGTGACAACTTGGGTGTCGCCGAAGTCTACGGGCACGATAAATCCAGGTATGCGTATTTTTTTGTTGTTCATTTCAAAGCGCACTTGCTCACCCAGATCAACGTCTCCCTCCAAAATCAGCGACTCGTCCAGTGGCGGCACTAGGTCCCGCCATGAGATCGACTGCGGTTCGGCGAACGCGGTTGGGGCGAGAAAAAAGAGTGCGGCGATCATGCCAGTCGTTAGGCGACGGAAGATTGTGTTCATGGCTTTGAGTCCATATTGGTTACGTTGTAACATCATGGCAACGATGCGAACCTGTGCTTATTGTGACACCTTCTGACTCAATTGCAGCCGCGATCAGCCTAGATCGTCTCGCCTTCCGTTACCCCGGTGATCAGATGCCTGTGCTGGAGATTCCTGCCTGGCGGGTAGAGCGCAACGAGCATGTGTTTTTGCAGGGTGCTTCTGGCAGCGGCAAATCCACACTGCTGTCGCTGTTGGCAGGGCTATCGGTGCCCACCGCGGGCGGCCTGCAAATCCTTGGCGATGACATTGCCAACATGAGCACGCGTCAAAGAGATAGATTTCGTGGCGCCAATTTGGGCGTCGTCTTTCAGCAGTTCAATTTGATTCCCTACCTGTCGGCGCTGGACAATGTGTTGTTGGCGGCGCGATTTGGTAGCGCTGGGATGTCCGGCTCAAGACAACGCGCCGCGACGCTGTTGGAGCGCGTGAATCTGCCCCTAGCGCTGCATCAGCGTGCCGCTTCGGCATTGAGCATTGGTCAGCAACAGCGTGTCGCGATTGTGCGAGCGCTGATCAATACGCCTTCGCTGCTATTAGTCGACGAACCGACTTCCGCCCTCGACCACGCCAACCGGGATGCCTTCCTAGCGCTGCTGTTCGAAGTGTTAGCCGATCAGAACTGCGCCATGGTATTTGTGAGTCATGATCCTGGGCTTGGTGCGTCCTTCGATACGCAAGTCAAAATCGACGAGCTGAACCACGCTGTGGCAGTGAATTGATGGGCTCTTTCGGCACCGTATTATTGGTCGCCTCGCGCAGTCTGCGCTATCGGCTTAGCGGGGTGTTATTGACCATTGCCTCGGTGGCGTTGAGCGTCTTTGTGCTGCTGGGGGTAGAGCATGTGCGCCAAGAAGCGCGCACCGGTTTCGCGAGTACGGTCTCGGGTGTGGATTTAATTGTTGGTGCCCGCACAGGAGAAATAAATCTGCTGCTGCTGTCGATTTTTCGCATTGGCACGGCCACTGCCAACGTTTCTTGGGAAAGCGTTGAGCAGCTTGAACAGCAAAAAAACGTCGTCTGGACCGTGCCCATTTCTTTGGGTGATTCCCATCGCAGCTTTCGCGTTATCGGTACGACCGAGGCTTTCTTTACGCGCTATAAGTACGGCGCAAAGCAATCCATCACGTTTCAACAGGGCCAGTCGTTCGAGGCGGTTGCCGAGGTGGTGTTGGGTGCACGAGTTGCCACGGAGTTGGGTTATCAGCTAGGCGACTCGCTGGTGCTCAGTCATGGTATGGCAGATACCAGTTTTAGCCACCATGACCAGTTGCCCTTTAGCGTCAGCGGCATATTGGCTGCGACCGGCACCCCCATAGATAACGCACTCTTTGTTGGCCTCGAAGCGATAGAGGCCATGCACAGCGATGGCGAGTCGGAGGATCATCGGGGACACAATGATCATGACGAACATGACGAACATGACGGTCACGACGAACATGAAGAGCATGAGGATCACGATGCCCACGAAGACCACGACGGGCATGAGGACCATGACGCACACGAAGTGCACGACGAGCACCACGCGGGCCACGATCATCCGCCCATTGGTACGGTGACCGCGGTACTGGTCGGTCTTAACTCTCCTATTACAACGTTACAGGTGAAGCGCTGGGTCGATGAGTTTGCGGACGAGGCGCTACTGGCCATTTTGCCCGGCGTCGCTCTGACTCAACTGTGGGAATTGGTTGGTAATGTTGAGGCCATACTGCTGGGCATTTCGATATTGATCTTGGTGTCGTCTTTGCTGGGTCTAAACGCCATGCTGCTCGCGTCCATGCGCGAGCGTCGCCGTGAGATTGAGGTGCTACGCAGTATCGGTGCACCATCATCCTTCATCGTGTCTTTGTTGATGATCGAGTCGCTGCTTATCGTATCTGTGGGCGTCGTGTTGGCAGTGCTTTCTTTGCTGGCGTCGATCACCGCCGCCAATACGCTGTTTGCCGAAACCTTTGGATTGATGATCTCATCGCAAATTCTCAGCCCATCCAACATCACGGCGTTGGGCCTGATCTACCTCACAGCGATACTTGTGACGCTGTTACCAGCGCTACAGGCCTATCGCGTGTCCCGAGCAGTTGGCACTGCTGCGGCAGCAGATTGATCCGGGTATACAAAAGTTATAATGTAACATTTCGTACTCATTCACATGTAGGCCCATTCACATGTGGGCCGATTCATATGTGCGCCAGTAAAATGAGCACGCGATAGATAAATTGAGATGGTAGGCGGTTATCGCAGCAGACTGCTGCATAATCTTGGGCCAACGAACTAGGGGAATGTCATCAACCAGCAAGCGACAAAACGTGTCATCGCTCAAGCGCAGGAGCATTGCTTGGCATCAGGCACCAAGCTAACCGCCAAGCGCAGTCAGGTGCTGGAAGGTTTGTTGGTGTCGAAGAAAGCGGTGTCCGCCTATGAGTTGACAGATGTGTGCCGGGATACACTGGGTTATGAGCTGTTGCCCATGTCGGTGTATCGAATCCTCGAGTTTCTAGAAAACAATCAACTAGCCCACCGCCTAAATACCTCAAACAAATATATTGCTTGCGCGCACATCAGCTGCGATCACCAACACCAACCGCCACAGTTTCTGATCTGCAAATCCTGTCATAAGGTCGAAGAGGTGGAGGTGCCGACGTCGATTATGGAGAGTGTTGTCAAATCAACGCGCAGCGCCGGCTTTACGCTGGCCAGCGATCACCTAGAAATTGAGTGTTTCTGCACGGACTGTGACGCCTCGAAGGAAGTCGAATGACGATACCCGCATTGCTAGATCGCTCTGCGATTGTGCTTTCCATGATCTGTGTGGTGCACTGTTTGGCGCTGCCCGTGGCGATCATCATGCTGCCGGCACTATCTGCCTATTGGTTTGCTGATGAGTACTTTCATTTGTTGCTGCTGTACTTGGTGCTGCCAACCAGCGTCATCGCGCTTGGTCTTGGGTGTCGGCGTCATCGCATGTTCAAGATGATGCTCTGGGGCAGCGCGGGGCTGCTATGCCTCACCGTTGCCGCACTGCTCGGTCATGACCGGCTTGGCGAGTTGGGTGAAAAGGGCTTAACGCTACTCGGCGCGGGGTTGGTGGTTGTTGCCCACATCTACAACTTTCGCAACTGTCGACAAAGTCATTGCGCGCATTAGCCTCGCCAACCCACAAACGCTAGTTCTCTTGTCGCAAATGCGTTAAGTGACTACGCGGTAACCCCGCTAATCACCTCGCTCGCCACGCTATGCAGGCGCTCCACCGGATCGCCGTCACCCATCATTGGCATCACGACTCGGCCCACACCAATGGACTCGAGCTCGCCGAGAAAATCGTTACCGCCAACGCCGGGCCACATGCAGGTCACTTCGATTTCAGACATGTCGCGATTGATGGCGTCGCATTCACGCTGCAGGTTTTCGAGGTGGCCTTTAAGTTCCGCCGGATCGCCTGTGGGCGCAAACCAGCCATTACCGAGCTGGGCAGTGCGCTGAAATATCTTGCCTTTGACACCGCCCATAATCACCGGGAAGGGGCTTTGTATGGGTAGGGGATAGCTCTTGAAGTTGGACCAGGACACAAAGTCACTGTCGTGCTCTACCACGTCGCCAGACCAAATTTTGCGCATGCCGGCCACGTAGTCATCAAAGCGGGCGCCGCGGCGCTCGAACGGCACGCCAAGCGCATCAAACTCTTCGCGCAGCCAACCAATGCCAACCCCCAACATGAAGCGACCGTTAGAGATGAAGTCTAGGCTCGCCGCCTGCTTGGCCATGTAAATGGGATTCACCTGGGACAGTATGTTCACCCCGGTGGCTAGGCGCAGGGTGGTGGTGGAGGCGGCAACCGCAGACAGCGCAATGAGCGGGTCGACAAAATTGGTCTCTGGCGCGGCACCCATGTTGCCGGACTTGTTGTAGGGATACTTTGATTCGTAATCCACCGGCACGATCACATGCTCAAATGTCCAAACCGATTCATAGCCCAGTGATTCCACCAACTGCGCTGTTTGCACCACTTGATCTGCCGATTGAACCCCAATGTTGATTGGAATAATGCCTACCTTCATGTCTCTCCCCTCGTGTCTATGAGCGTCGCCGAAATTTGCTCGGCTAGCGTGACGGATATTGCACGCCTACCTCACTGCCAGCAAAGCCTGCAGTAATTTCCAATACCGCGTGGCCGTGGTGAATGCGACCAAATTCGTCTGCAGCCCGCACGGTGACGGTATGGACGCCCGGCGGCAGCTCGGCGTCTAGGTCCGCTTCGAAGAGGTGTGTTGATACGGTTGCCTGCACAAAGGACTTCTTATCGGCGGCATGGCGCACGAATTGTTCGAGCATGTAGGGATCTTTGCGCAGATTTCTCTCAAGAGGTCGATACGCACCGTCGTTGATTCGGTAGCTGACCTGAGATTTCGGCCCACCGTCGAAAAGATTCACCATGATCGAGGCGGCTGCCAGCTCGTCCTGTGACATTCGACCGTCGAGCAACTGACCGGCCCTAAAGTCGCGCATTCCATTGGCCTCTAGCTGATGGTGCGCCACATCAAAGCGAATGCGCATTTGTTGGTCAGCGGGTTTGCCTGCGCCCTTGTAGCGCACGACGAGGTCTGTCGAGTCCACCTCAAGAATGTGGTAGCCATTGGGGGTGCCGTCACGCTGATCGCTAATAGCGATACCGCGTTCATCGAAAGGGCCGCTCCACCAAGAGCCTGAGACGGTTGCCAGTACGTGGTGGTGGAAGGTGCCCGGGCCGTCGAAGCCGTCTTCTTCGCCGAAATAGAGGTGGTTATTGGTATGGGTGTGACCGGCGACGGAATACAGGTTAGGTCGGCCAGATAGCAGTTTGAATAAACCCCGACGATTGTCCGTGGCAGAACTGGTGACCTCACTGCCAAGCGGTGCGTGTGTGGCGACAAAGACTAGGCGATCTTTATCGACATACTCGAGTTCTTTCTCCAGCCAGCGCAGTTGTCGTTTGCTGATGCGAGCTTCGTATCCACCGTTACCCCGCACATCGCCCGGATCAGCCTCGCCATTACCTTGGTAGTCAATGTTGTCGAGGACGACAAAAAGCGCGTCTGCGTATTCGAAGGCGTAGTAGGGAGGGCCGAAGAATTTCTTGAATGTCTCCAGCGAGTACTCGTCACTGTCCGCTTCAAAGTTCAGCTCGTGGTTGCCGGGCACGTTGTACCAAGGGATGCCAATCTGCGCGATCAGCGCGTTGTAGCGTGGGAACATGGAAAGATCATCGTACAAAATGTCGCCCAGGGTCATGCCAAAGGCCGCTTCGCTATCGATAAGCTCTGCGACGACATCGTCGCGGATGTAGTCCAGCTCGCGCTGCGTTTGCGGCTGCGGGTCAGCGAACAAAATGGCTTCAAACTGCGCGGACTCTTGGCGCTCGATCAATGCAAAGTTGATCTGCTCGGGCAGCGGGCCGGTGGGGGCGATGCCTTCATAGCGCATACCCGCTGGCGAGCCCGCAGGCTGGTGAATGTAGTAGAACTGGGGAAGCATGTGCGCATTGACGGGAATCGCGTAGTCCCTGGGCTTAGTAATAAAAATAATGCTCTGCTCGTCCACCGGCAGGGTGTAGCGACCCTCGTTGTTGGTTGTCACTACGTCGAGACCGTTACTTACCCGAACGCCTGCAATGCCGCGCTCGCCAGCGTCGAGCAAACCGTTTTTGTTGCTATCGAGGAAGACTTGGCCGGTAGCGTTGGTCGCCAGCGCCGAATGTGGGAGTAGTAGAAAAGCTAAAATGATGAGCGTGCGCATGAGGAATTCCTCTCAGTCCGTGGGTTATATCGACCTCTACTGAAAAGTAACGAGCGATTATGAAGTGCCGATGAATGCGGGGGTGGGTTGCGGGCAGCCAAGAAGCGGGCTGCCCAGGCAGAGACCATAAACGGTGCGCTACTTCGCCGCACCGCGATCTTCGGCGGTCTAGCCGATGGCGATCTCGTAAAGACCTTCGTATTCCTCAGCCGAGCAGGGGCGCGGGTTGGTGAAGGTGCAGACATCCTTGGCGGCGTGGATGGATAGATCAGCAATGGCGTCTTTTTGCACGCCCATTTCACCCAAGTTAGCGGGTAGACCAATCTCGGCATTCAGCTCGCGGATGAACTCTGCAGGATCAGCGCTGGCATCAATGCCCATGGCCGCGTTCAGTCGCGTGTACTTATCGCCTACATGATCGCGGTTGAAATCTAAAATGGTGGGCAAAATGACGGCGTTCAAGGTGCCGTGGTGCAGGCGTAGCGACTGATCTGCGCCGCAGGCGTGGCTCATCGAGTGCACTGAACCTAGGCCCTTGCTAAAGGCCATGGCGCCTTCTGCTGCGGCCATCATCATATTCCAGCGCGCGTCTTCATCGGAACCATCCTTAACCGCTTTGACAAGATTGCCCTCGCGGATACCACGCTCAATGCCATCGCAGGCTACGGCTTCGGCGGGTGGATTGATTTGTGGCGACAGCAGCGCTTCGATGCAGTGGGTGATCGCATCCATGCCCGTTGCTGCGGTCAAGCGCGGTGGCAGGCCAAGGGTTAAAGACGGATCGCAAATAGAGGTCATGGGCACTAAGTTGCGGCTAGCAAGAATGAGTTTTTCGCCATTGTTCATGATGATCACCGCGCCGGAGGAAACCTCACTGCCGGTACCTGACGTGGTGGGTATGGCGATCAAGGGCGCCACGGTGCCGATCTTGCCTGCGCCACCAAGGCCTGCGGTGTATTGCAGCAGGTCACCCTCGTGGGTCACAGCCAGCGCCACGGCTTTGGCCAAGTCCATAGACGACCCGCCTCCGAGGGCGACGACGCCATCGCAGCCCGCTTCTTGGTATTTGGCGACGGCTTCTTCGACGGCCATCTGCGTCGGGTTTTCAGGGGTGCCATCAAAAATCGTCAGCGCGGCATCGTTACCTAGGTGCGCAACCAAGTCTGTCACCATGCCAAGATTGACCAGACCTTTGTCCGTGCACAGCAGTGGGCGGCGTATGCCATGCATGGCGAGCACTTGGCCAAGCTGATTGCTGGCGCCGTGGTCAAAGATGGTGTTATTCATGAAGGTCAAGTTCGCCATGGTATTCCCCGTATTAATTAGCAAGTGTTGATTAGAAAGTGTTGATCAGAAAGGCGCAGAGAATACTTCAGTCAGGCGAATTCTGCTGCCCTTTAAAGGTTACAATGTAACTAAAGTTACGAATACCAAGTGGCCAGCGATTTGGCTGGTCTAACATCTGATTTCGTCTAGAACATGAGTACAGCCGCTTCCAAGCCTATCCCCATTACCGTGCTTACCGGCTTTCTGGGCAGCGGTAAAACCACCGTGCTCGATCACCTGAGTCGCGCGGGCGCGCTAGCGCGTACGTTAGTGCTGATCAATGAATTCGGCGAGGTGGGTCTGGATCACGAACTGCTGACACCCATCGAAGACGATACCTTGGTCGCCGTTGATAGCGGCTGTATTTGCTGCACCATACGCGCGGATCTCGTGCAAACCTTGAGTGAGGCTCCCTGGCGCTATGCGCGCGGCGGTGGACGCAGCCCTGTTCGAGTCTTGTCTGACCATGCTCATGTAATTTCGTGGTCAAGATTTGTTGCGGGTAAAGGGCATTATTCATGTGGCTGGTCTTGATCGGCCCATGGTGATTCACGGTGTGCAGCATGTTTTTCACCCGCCACAACTTCTCGAGAGCTGGCCGGGTGATGATCGCAGGACACGATTGGTGGTGATCGCTCAAGATCTGGATCATGCAGAGCTACTCGGCTGCTTTTCAGCGCTTGGCTTGCAGGCCCGAGTGATCGAATAACGACAGAACAATAACAAGCGTTTAAGGAGTTAGCCTGTGAGCGAGCAAATTACTATTTATGGGTCAGGTGGCAACCGCGCAGCTAGGGTGGCATGGACGGTCAATGAACTGGGACTCGAAGCCTCTTACCGACACTATGACGGCATGATTGGTAGCGACGAACTCAGACGATTGCATCCTCAGGCAAAAATCCCTGCCATGCAGATTGGTGACTTGGTGTTGTTCGAGTCTGCGGCGATTTGTCAGCATTTGTGTGACATCACTGCGGGCCAACGCCTGTTGGCGCCGGTGGGCACGCCCCAGCGGAGCCTACACAATCAGTGGGTGTCCTTTGCACAGTCGGAAGTCGAAGCCTACTTGTGGCATAGCTTTCAAATGGGCCGACTGGAGATGGCTGAATCTGCAACGGCGGCGGCGCTGGAGCTGAATCGGCACCTCGCTGGTGCTGGTTTGGATGCGCTTGAACAGCACCTTGCCGAGCAAGAGTTTTTGCTGAGCGACGAGTTTTCTCTCACGGACATCATCGTCGGCTGGACCATTAACTGGTCGCGTAAATCCGGTCTGCTGGAAACGCGTCCGGCGCTACAGAGCTATCTCGCAAGGCTATTCGACAGGCCCCAAGTTGCCATGACTTGGTAAGTGCTTGGCGCCTGTTGAGCCGCTACTGCTGGCGGGCGCTGAACAACAGCAGCTGATTGTTTGCTGGCATGGGCCGGTCCTCAAGTAAGACCAGGCCGCACTGCAGGGCCAGATCACGCACCCACTCAAAATCGCGAATACCGCTTTGCGCATCGCGCTCCTTCAGCCATAAATCGAAGTCCGCATTGGATGGCGTGGTGAAGTTGCCGGCATATTTGTAGGGCCCATACAAAATGAGCAGCCCATCTGCTGCTAGCGCCTTTGCCGCCCCGCGAATCAGCTTTTCGCCGAGTTCGCGGCTGACGATATGCATCACATTGGCAGAGTAAACGCAGTGGAATGTATCGGCGGGCCAGATGTCTTCAGCCAGATCTAGCGTGATTGGTGTGAGGATGTTGGTAGAGCCGTAGGCGGCAATATTGTTGTTCAATATGGGCAGCACGCTCGCGCGATCACTGGGTTGCCAAGCGATATGCTTGAGTTCCCCCGCCATATGAATGGCGTGCTGGCCAGCACCGCTGCCAATCTCCAGCAAGTCAGCCTGGTGGGGCAACCATTCGGCAAGTACGGGCAAAATGGCAGCCTTATTGTTATCAGCGGCTTTTGAAAATCCTTCCATCGATGAAGCCTATCCCGACTACGGGTCTGCGCGACAGTCGCAAACGCACGGACGTTGGTCTTTGCATTTTGTTCACGCTGCGACGCTTAAATTATATGTCCGCTTCGGAACATTTTTTGATGAGTACTGCTATGCAAACAGCTACCTTTTACCGAATTATCGCCTCAGCGCTGCTGCTGTTGGCTTCTGTTGGCGTACAAGCCAAGCAAGACCTACCGTTTAGCATCGAGTCGGTGACCGCGTTTGATGAGCCTTGGGCCATGGCCTTTCTGCCAGACGGACACATGTTGGTAACCGAGAAGAAGGGCAGTTTGCTGGTGGTCAATGCAGACGGCGACAAGCGCGTGGTGAGCGGCTTGCCAGACGTCGGCTATGGTGGTCAGGGGGGCTTGGGTGACATCGCCTTGCACCCGGAATTTGCGACGAACAGCATGGTCTACCTTAGTTATGTCGAGTCCGCAGCGGATGGTACCCGGGGCGCAGCGGTAGGCCGCGGTCGCCTCGACCCTGAAGGCAAGCGCCCTTCAATCGCAGGCTTCGAAGTGATTTGGCGCCAGTATCCGAAGATGGTGGGTTATGGGCATTACGGTCACCGACTCATGTTCGACGACGAGGGCTTTTTGTGGATTACCTCCGGTGATCGGCAAAAGTTCACGCCTGCCCAAGATATGCAGTCCAACCTAGGCAAGGTGCTGCGCCTAAACGATGACGGCTCGGTGCCCGCAGATAATCCCTTTGTCGACTATCGAGCAGATTCGCCACTGGTAGATCGCATTGGCGTCTACGGCGAGGTGTGGTCCTTGGGTCACCGTAATCCTCTGGGCATTGCTCAAGATCTGCAGGGTCAGCTTTGGGTCATTGAAATGGGTCCACGGCATGGCGATGAGTTGAATCTGGTGCGCAAGGGCATGAATTATGGCTACCCGGAGGTATCGGACGGCGACCACTACGACCGACGGCCTATTCCAGATCACAGCACTCGGCCAGAGTTTGAGGCGCCGAAAATTAGCTGGGTACCGGCCATATCGCCGAGCCATCTTGCCTTTGTTGAAGGCGCCCAGTTCCGGGCATGGCAGGGCAATGCCCTTGCCGCAGGCCTCGGCGCGAAAGTCATTGTGCGCATCGAAGTCGATGGCCCAGCGGCTCGTGAAGTAGCGCGCTATGACATGGACACGCGCATACGTAGCGTCATGGAAGGGCCCGAGGGCGCGATTTGGGCGTTGGAAGATGAACGCGGCAGCAGTAAAGGGCGTCTGTTGAAGCTGACCCCCAGGTAGCTACCGCGCAGACGCCACCGCGTATAACCGCAGAACGAGGGTCGCTAGCGACCCTTACTAGGGCGAGTCCGTAACACCGGCAATGGCGACAAACTGACCGTCCGCCGTGCGCACGACTTTGTGTGTGCCCAACACCGCGCTTGGCGAAATACCGCCCAAAATGTGTGGGTACAGCTCGCCGTCAGAGCCTTCGAAATCCGCGGGTTTGTCACCCACCGGCGCGGTGCCCTCGAAGATGGTTTCAACGCCAGACTCTTGCAGGCTCTCGACGGTCATGCGCAAACACAGCCAATCGCCCGGAACCTCTGGGTAAAAGTGATTGGCGACCACCAGCAACTTTTCTGGGTTTGCGGTGCCGTGGGTAAAGCCGTCGACATCATAGGTCGGCGGGTAGTAGACGCCGTCGTCCTGCGCCAATGTCGCCTGCCAAAGCTCCGCTTGAATCAAATGAAAAACATAGGGGTGTTCGGGTGTCATCATCTCGTTATTCTCACTTGCTGCACTGATCATGGGCGAAATTGCGATGGCAAATGCCAAAACAAGACGCAACACAGTTTCTTTGATCATGGTTTTCCCTTTGGCTATATGTGAACCTGACGCGAAGCGCCGACCATCAAAAGTTAGCACACTGCCAGGGGTGATATCCGACAAAGTGCGTTGGCTGGCGTTGTTTGTGATTCACGCTGCATGCCAATGTGAGGTAACTGCAGGCTAGGTGCTCAGCAGATCATTTCGACGACGACGGCATATGGCCCCGCTTTGTTGTTAGCGCCTAAAAAGTGGGTTTCACCCTGCTGCATGGATTGAGCGCTAACGAAGTCAGACAGCACTGCTTGCCAGTCGCCGGCGAAGTGCAGCCCAAATTCCAGTGTTTCGTCTGTCATCTCCAGCACCTTTTGGTTGGCGTTGGCCTTACCAAGCGTTTTAACGAATCGGTCTGCGTAAAGATCGGCAACGATAACGCTGGCCGGTGCCGCGTTCTGTTTGACCAGCGCGAGCGTCGAGGCAACCTGTTCGGCGGACAAATACAGTGACACCCCCTCCCATAAAAAAAGCGTTTTGCGCGAGGCATCGAAGCCCGCTTCGGTGAGTTTGCTGAAGAGATCGTCGACGCTGAAATCGACGGCGACAAAGTTCACGTGTGCGCAGCGAATGTCTGCAGCGTCAATCATGGCGCGTTTGTGATTTTGAACAACCGCTTGATCAACCTCAAAGAAGGTCACACCGCTGCTGACTAAATCGCCATAGGCACGGGTATCGTAGCCAGCGCCCATCAGCACAAACTGATCTACGTTTTGCAGTGCGCGCGCGATGATGGCGTCGAAATGCATGGTCCTCGCCGCAACCAAGTCGGCAATACCTTCATCACCTGTTTTTGGAATGCGAGGATACATGAGGGATTGGCCCGCGATGCGTGCCTGCACCCAGAGCGGCCACAGCACCAACCAAAGCCCGAATTTTGATGTATTGGGCAACGTCGACATCAGCGCCGCTGTCGCGTCATCTTCGCGGAGGCCGAACACGTGCATTGTCCAGCGCCCATTGATGATCTCGATGGCCGTCTGCGACACGCCAAGGCGCTTACTGACTATGATTTGTTTGTAGGCCGTGAGCAAAATACCAACAATCGCACCGGGAATAGCGAGGATTTGCAGCGGCATGTAGACGATAAAACTGAGGTACTTCATAGGCGTGGATGCTACCACTTCAGGACAGTTTGAGCGGCTGGGCGGGCGCGATAACGCTCGTCCCACGCGCGCAGTAAGGGTCTGTCGCCAAACACATCCACCTCGATAAAGCGCATGAATTGCAGCGACGATTGCATCGTGCAGTCGGCAACATTGACTTGGTCACCGCCGAGTAGTGGCCTGCCATCACTGAGCAGCTGCTCCAAATAATCCATGGGGGTTTGCATTGCCTGCAGGTATTGGGCGGCTTTTTCAGGCTCTGGGGGGCGGCCAAGGGGAGACTTGGTGGCATGGCCATAGGCGCCCATGGGGCCGCCAATTCGCAGGTCGATAATGCGCTCTAAATCTCGCGCCTTGGCGCGTTGCTCAGGTGTGCCTGTATACAGGGTGTTGTGCGGAAATTTTTCTTCAAGGTAATCGACAATGGGCAGGGACTCGACGATATGGCTGTTGTCGTCTAGTGCCAGTGTAGGCACGGTGCCAAAGGGGTTGCGGGCCAAGTGCTCGGGCTCCTTGTGCCGGCCTTTGACCGTGTTCACGACGATTTGCTCAATGTGCATGTGTACACCGAGCTGCTCGCGCTCGGCGATGTAGAGCATGACCTTGGTGGGGTTGGGCGCCAGCGGCACCATATAAAGCCTCATTAGAGCCTCCTTGTGATATCGACTATTTGCTCGAGCAGTTCGTAACGCTTTGGCCCGATGGGGCCAGCGCTGTCGAGGCCCAGCTTTAGGGTGGTTACGCCAGCGTCGCGATACTTGGTCAGCCTCTGCGTGACCGTCGCTGCATCACCCAGCGCCTGGAATTGGGTCACCATGGCGTCGGGCACTCGCTTGGCGGCCTCGTCGCGTTTACCCGCCAGCCAGAGCTGTTGAAT
>ERZ802821.351-NODE-351-length-26431-cov-8.93107_pt1 | contig 26431 bp, 19 predicted proteins | sample MGYA00345648_ERZ802821 | MGnify/ENA primary metagenome ERZ802821 (study PRJEB30503, sample SAMEA104212357) | marine metagenome | biome: Westerlies Biome; feature: [SRF] surface water layer (ENVO:00010504) within the epipelagic zone...; material: water... | reverse complement strand
ACTCAACTTTGGCTGCCCGCCTGCCTTCCTACAAGAAGGTCTCAAGCGATTCCATGACGCGTTTGGTGCAGACAAAACTTTTGGTCGGGAGCACCGTTAATTAGGGGTCGGAATAGTATTCATGAACAAAAGCACTGACGTGTTGAGCTCAAACAGAAAAAAGAATCTGTCCGATACATTTTGGGAGAGTGTCTTTCTTTGATACGCTGGACCAGGGGTTTTTGGGATATGGCGTCCCCCCCGTATGAACACAACTAAAGGTGACCTATGCGAATTCTAACTCCATGTTTACTTATTGCTTTTACGTGTCTTGCGCTGTCTGTCTCAGTGAGCAGCGTTGCACAGGCTGAAGAGAAGGCCAAGAAAAAGCCTGATCCTGCCAAGATGTTTGAAAAGAAAGATGCAAATGGTGATGGCTCTCTCACGCTTGATGAATTCAAGAAGGGCATGAAAGAAAAACAACTGGAATTCGCAGAAAAACGTTTCAAGAGACTCGACGCAGATGGAGATGGAAAAGTCACGCTTGATGAATTGAAAGCTGGCCTGGCTGGTATGGGCCAGAAAAAAAAGAAAGAGTAATTGTTTTGTAAAGGAGGGAGATTTTTTAGGACTTTTGACGCACGTTTCTGCCTAGAAACCACGTTCCTTTCTTGCCTATTCTCTCCTGTAATGGAAAAATAAGAGTGCTGGTGAGCCACAACAGTTGTGGTTCACCAGCTTATTCGTAAGGCATCTGGAAGGACCGTTCGCATGAACATCTCTGTGCTCAATCTCAAAAATTACTTGCAGTCCTCCAGTAGGCTGGCTCGAGCGAGTCTTCTCGTTGTCTTCTTTCTCTTTTCATTTCTTTTTATTACGAATGTGGCACACGCGCAAAACCGTGCGGCCATGCAGAAACGATTGCAGGCGGCGAAACAGAAACAAAAGCAGTGGACACCTCCACCCATTCGACTACCAGAAGCTGTTATCGAAAAGCCAAAAAAGCCGGTCATTTCTGTCAAAGAAATTGACCGAGAGCCTGCTGCTCGGAAGAGTGTCGCTGATGCAGCCGATGCAATCGACACAATCCTGAAGAGTGAATGGTCTGCCGCTGGCATTACACAGAGTGAAGCACTTACTGATGAACAGTTTGTACGGCGAACCTATCTAGAGCTTGGTGGCCGTATTCCTCGTCTTGATGAAGCAAAAGTATTTCTTGATAAATCTGGTAAACAGAAACGCATCGATCTCATTGATGATCTCTTGACCAGTCCAGACTACGTCAGCCATTTCTACAACTTCTGGGCAGATATCCTTCGTCTTAAAGAAAGGCCTGACGTCCAACGCCTTGTTTTTGAACCCTACATGGATTGGGTAAAGCAGTCGATTGCCAATAACACACCGTACAACACATGGGTATTCACCATGCTCACAGCGGATGGCAAACTCTGGGATAACCCAGCTGTTGGCTATCAACTGCGCGATCGAGGTATGGCGCTACCATACATCGATAATACAGTGCGTGTATTTCTTGGCACACAAATTGGATGTGCCCAATGCCATGATCATCCTTTCGACAAGTGGACCCAAAAACAGTTCTATGAACTTGCTGCATTGACAAGCGGTACCCGTGATCGTGATTTTTCTGGCAAGGGTGGTGGTGGCATGTCGTCAATGATGGGCATGGGGATGCAGGCCCAGGCAGGGAATGCAAAAAAACTTGCGAAAGAACTCAATGAGGCACGTAAAGAAAGGAAAGTATCGGCCAATACGCTTCAATTTCTCAGACTGAATACGACCTCAGTCAACTTCAAGCCCACGCCTCTCAAACTGCCTCATGACTACCAGTACGATAATGGGGCACCAAATCAGAAAGTTGATGCCGCAGTGCTGTGGGGAACGATTCCTGAGCAATATAAAGATGCGGACGGCCGTACGCAGTTTGCTGCGTGGTTAACAGCTTCTGACAACCGACAGTTTGCACGGGCAATAGCGAATCGCTTATGGAAAAAGATGTTTGGTGTTGGTGTTGTTGAGCCAGTTGATGATTTTCAAGATGGAAATATCCCGGCTTCTGAAAGTCTTTTGGAACATCTCACCGATGAAATGCTCCGTTTAGATTTTGACCTCCGTGAATTTATTCGCATCATTGCCTCCACGGAGGCTTGGCAGTCACGAGCAGTTATTCATGAACCAACGGCTGCTGAACCATATCTTTTTACGGGTCCAGCGCTTAAGAGAATGACAGCTGAACAATTGTGGGATTCGACCCTCACACTTGTCGCAAATAATGAATGGGCCTTTCAGCGACCGTCAGCTGAGGAAGTGAAAAAGGTTGCTGCCGTCGATCTTGGTACAACGCAATTTGATGAGTTTGTAACAATCTGGAAAAAATATAATGAGGAGTTAGGGCGCGGTGGGTACACCAAAAAAATCCGCTCTGTTGCTGGCTATAAAGACCAGATACTCGTGCGATCGAGCGAACTGCCTCTGCAGACACTCCCACTGAGCCACTTCTTGAGCCAATTTGGTGTTGGTGATCGTGACTCGATCCAGAGTAGCAGTGAGGGTGCAACAGTTCCTCAAGTGCTAACCATGTTTAATGGCTGGACCACTCACACCATGCTTGAGCGAGGATCTGTGATCTACGACAATGTTGCAAAACAGAAAACATCAAAGGGTGCCGTCGACACAATCTTTTTATCCATCTTGGCACGACGTCCAACGGTAACTGAATTGGGGCTATCGCGTCGTGAGATTGAAACCTCCGCTCAAAGCCCAGCAGCAGGGTGTGGCAACCTCATTTGGGCACTGCTCAACACCCGGGAATTCATGTTTATTCAATAATGGACACTATCCCAACTGTCCATCTCGCTTCATCATCAAAAACGCACAAATTTGCGTAATATATACAAGAGAATGACATTATTGTGCTAGGAGTTCACTTTCTACAGGATGTGGTCTTCGCTAAAATGTGTTTCTTTCATCACGCACATAAAAGCCTCTTCGCAGAAGCCTTTTGATGAAGTTCTTTAGGAGGGAATCGAATGGTGGGCCAGTCACATTTTTTGAGACAGCGACTGTTTTCAGTTTCTCTCTGCATTGGTATTGCACTCCTGAATGGATCAGCATGGTCTGCAAAACCTGAGCCAGAGACCGAATGGAAACCACCAAAACTGCCTGAGGCTGTAACCATCAAGCCGGAAGGCGCCGTGCTCAAAGTAGCACCAATTGATCGCGAAACGCGACCAGAAATTGAACAAGCAGCGGCACAAATTGATTCAATCCTCCAGGCCTATTGGAATGAAAATAAGACCAAGTCTGGTAAAAAGACCACCGATCATGAGTTTGTACGAAGGGCCTATTTAGAGCTTGCCGGTCGGATACCCACCATCGATGAAGCTCGCACGTTCTGCAATGCAACTGGCAGGAAAAAACGTGGACAGCTCATTGATGACCTTCTCGAGAGCCCCGGGTATGTCAGTCACTTTTACAACTACTGGGCAGATATCCTTCGGCTGAAGGAGCGACCAAGTCGGGATATCTTTTTCGAACCGTATATGGCATGGGTCAAGGAATCACTTGCCGACAATATGCCATATGACAAATGGGTGTACACACTACTGACTGCCAACGGCAGGGTTGCAGAAAATCCTGCGACTGGTTTCCAGCTTCGAGATGCTGGCATGCCTTTGTCGTACGTAGATAACACCGTCCGGGTGTTCCTTGGGACTCAAATAGGATGTGCTCAATGCCATGATCATCCGTTTGATCGCTGGACCCAACAGGAATTCTACAAACTGGCCGCTCTGACAAATGGCAGCAAATTCTCAGCGAAACAGGTTCTTTTTGGTGGGATGGGTGGAGCATCGTTTGGGACCGATGACTCTTTCAGTGACAGTGGCCCTGCGTCAGATTCACCATTCAAAGATGAAGATGATCTGATTCCAAATCTTGCCCGCCTTCGCTACGGCATGCAGACAGCAATTGATGAAAAAAAGGTTGGTGGTGGAATTCGGAATTTTTATGGTTCCGGAACGATGATGATAAGCAGCATGGATGATGAGTTTCGGCTGCCCCACGACTACCAGTATGACGATGGTGATCCACTTGATGTAGTCGAACCCGCTGTGTTGTGGGGAAAGATTCCTGAATATGCAGAAGATGAAGACAACCGAGCTCGTTTTGCTGCGTGGCTTACAACTTCAGACAATAGGCAATTTGCCCGAAATATTGCCAATCGTATGTGGAAGAAAGTAATGGGCGTCGGACTTGTCGAGCCAATCGATGACTTCCAGGAAGGGAACATACCGGCCATTCCCGAGTTGCTTGAGCATCTCACTGATGAAATGCTTCGGCTCAATTTCGATCTGCGTGAATTTGTTCGATTACTCGTCTCCACAGAGACATATCAGAACGTGGCCGTCATCTACGACCCAACAGCAGCCGAGCCACATCGATATGCTGGACCAGCACTGAAGCGAATGACTGCTGAACAACTCTGGGATTCACTGCTTACACTCATCGCAGCAAATGAGTGGGCCTATCAACGACCGACTGCACAAGACCTGCAAGCCGTCTACGGCATTGATATGTCTGTCATGGACTATGAAGAATTTGAACAGTCATATAAAGATTACAACGAGTACATGCGAGGGCTGAATAGAACTCGTAATAAAAACTGTGGCTATGAGGGACTGACTCTCGTTCGTGCAAGTGAACTGCCGCAGCCGAGTGGAGCAAGTCATTTGCTCCGTCAATTTGGTCAGGGTGATCGAGAAACAATAGAAACTGCAAGACAATCTGCAACTGTGCCTCAGATTCTGACACTCTTTAATGGCTGGATGACCCATGCCATGCTGGCAAAAGGCTCAGTGATCTATGATTCGGTCTCACAGCAGAACACTATGAAGAGCGCTGTTGATACGATCTTTCTTGCAATATTGACGCATGAACCTGATGCCGATATGCGAAGAGCCGCTGAACAAGAGATCAAACAGGCCTCAAACCCGGCTGCAGGTTGCGGAAACCTCATCTGGGCCCTTTTGAATACACGTGAATTTCTCTTTATTGATTGACCAGGTAGCAACATTCTCATTGAAAAACCGTTTGTTATAGTTACGAATGGATATTCGGTGAGCCAAAATAGACACATCAACTCACACGCCGTCTACATGACAGGAGTCCATACTATGTTTCACAAACGTTACGAAAAGCATGTCGAGAATCGCCAAACCAGGCGGGCTATTCTTTCCGGTATTGCCTCAACTCTTGGTGTAAGCGTCCTGTCACCGTGGTCCCGTGTACTTGAGGCAGCACCAGCAACAAATGTGACAAAAGCAAAGAAGGTTATTTACTTCAACATGGGTGGAGCGATGAGTCACATTGACACATTCGATCCGAAACCTGATCGACCGGATATTCAAGGTGATGTCGGTGTTGTGAAAACAAAAACACCAGGTGTTGTCTTTGGTGAACACATGACCAATCTGGCAGAACTTCAGGACAAGCTTGCTGTTGTCCGATCGATGACTACTGAAACAGCCGATCACCGAAAAGCCAGCTATTGGTTACAGACGTCATACCCAGTGCTCAATAGTATCCGACATCCTTCGATGGGTGCGTGGGTTTCAAGTGAAATGGGGAAAATTAACAAGTCACTACCTCCTTACGTTTTGGTCAACAGTGGTGGAAATGGCCATCCTGGTGCCGGGTTCCTTGACCCCTCTCTCACCCCCGTTCCTGTTGCTGATCCCGAGAAGGGAATTGAGAACACTGAGCTACCGAGCTATTTGACAGATGCTGTGTTCAAACGAAGGTTGTCGCTTGCCGATCGTATTGACTCGGGCTTCCGAGAACGATACGCGGGATACCAGCTTGAGTCATACAACCAGATGTATAAAGATGCGGTCAAGCTCATGGGTGGTACTGACTTGGAAGCTTTTGATCTCACAAAAGAAGAAGATGAAGTAAAAGAACGATACGGTTCTTCTAAAGTAGGGCTTGGGGCACTCCTGGCACGACGCTTAGTTGAGGCAGACGTCCGCTTCGTTCAAGTCGATTACGGTGGATGGGACATGCACAATGACGTTGCCGGTGGAATGGCAACAAAAGGACCTGCTCTTGATCAAGCGGTCAGCGCACTCATTCGTGACCTTGATAGTAGTGGGCTCCTCGATGAAACACTCATTGTTTTGGCGAGTGAATTTGGACGTTCACCTGCTATTAACCAAAATGCCGGCCGTGATCATCATCCAGCTGCTTTCTCATATGTTCTCGCTGGAGCGGGCATCAAAGGTGGTGCTGTCTATGGAAAATCTGATGAAAAGGGTCACGGGATTGATGAAGACCCTGTTGGGATTACTGATTTCAATAGCACAATCACGGTCGCCTGTGGCCTGGACCCGAATAAGGAGCATTTTGCTCCAAATGGAAGGCCATTTAAGATCGGTGGCGGTGGTGACCCAATTTATGACGTTTTGACATAACTATCGATTCTCTCACAAGATGACGTAAAAGCCGTGAAGTTCTCTTGCTTCACGGCTTTTGCATTTCTAGATTCTCCGTCACGAGCGATGTCACGGTCGACATCCAAAGCCTCCGGAGAAATTCTTGTATGGCACACTCCAAACAAAACTCTGCTCAGAAGATTCTTGGACTTGTTACCTATGGTATGCCTACTCCCGTACGTCAGGTTGTGACGTCGCGTTGGATTGCGACACTCATTGTTATTGTGGTGCCAATCCTCGTTGTGAGTGGTATTCTTTCCATTTCATGGAATGGTTATCAACCGAGCTTCAACATCGATCAAAAACGAGCTGCTCAGGTAGAACAGGATCTTGAAAAAGAGGCAACACGAGCTGCTCAGGAGTTGCAAACGTTGCAGGATACCCGACGTCGGTGATAACCACATCTGTTTTCACCAACCGTAGAGATAGCTCATGCGACATGATCCAATCGACCCGGCATTATTTATTGAACATAGGCAGCAGGTAGCTGCCAAACTGCCACCCAACAGTATCGCCATCGTGCATGCTGCAGATCCCCTCACAACAAATGGTGATGGTGCTGTGCGGTACGTGCCGGCTGCTGATCTTTTCTGGCTAACCGGTATTGAACAGGCGGAAAGTATTCTGGTTCTGGCACCAGATGCAACGCATCCAGCACATCGAGAGATGCTGTTTATACGAGAGCCCAATGCAAACCTGGAGACCTGGGAGGGGCACAGCCTCACGAAAAAAGAAGCCCAGACCATTTCTGGTATCGAGACCATTCTTTGGGCTGAAAACTTTTCTTCCACACTCCATTCTATTCTTGTCGAAAAAGCTCATGTCTTTCTAAATACCAACGAACACGGACGGGCTGGTTTTGAGGTTGAAACGCGTGATCTTCGTATGGCGCGACAACTCCTGCATCGTTATCCGGTCCATTCGTTCCAAAGATTAGCGCCACTTCTTCGTGACCTCCGTGCGGTCAAGAATTCGGCTGAGGTAGAGATCATTCGAAATGCTGTGGCAATTACGAAACATGGTCTCGATAAAGTTCTATCGAACCTCAAGCCTGGTGTCCAAGAATATGAACTTGAAGCAGAACTTATTGGAGAATTTACCCGACGACGAGCGACTATGGGTTACGAGCCGATCGTTGCCTCGGGTAAGAATGCCTGCACTCTTCACTACGTTGAAAATAATAGCCCCTGCCAAGAAGGTGATCTGCTACTGATTGATGTTGGGGCAAATCATGCAAATTACACGGCAGACGTGACCCGTGTTTTCCCTGTTTCTGGCCGTTTTACACCCAGACAGAAGGAACTTTATCAGGCAGTCCTTCGCGTGTTACAGAGTTCGATTCAGAGAACTGTTGTTGGCACAACTCTTTCACAATGGAAGTGGGACGCTCAACACCAAATGGCTGGAGAGCTTCATACACTTGGTCTTCTGAATAAAGATGAATATGAAGCTGACTCCATGGAAAGTCCTGCGTGTAAGAAGTTTTTTATGCACGGTCTCGGCCACTCACTCGGTCTCGGCGTACATGATCTAGCGCCCGGCGACGGGCCGCTCGAAGCTGGGTGGGTCATGACGGTTGAACCGGGTTTGTATCTTCCTGATGAGGGAATTGGCATCCGTCTGGAAAATGATGTTCTTGTCACTGAAAATGGGCCGGTCGATCTCTGTGGTGATGTCCCTCTTGAACCAGATGATGTTGAGGATTGGATAGCGTCCTCACAAGGCACGTGATAAACCCATCACGGGCCTTGGTTTCTTGCGTCCATCTGATCGTCGTACTCCCTCTATCCGGGGTTTTTTGATCTCACTCGCACCAGATGCCCTCGTACGGTTTTTTTGGTACGATTCTAGGCTGTCCCTTACCAAGGAGGTTTCCATGCGTGCTGTTGCCAAACGTTCTATGGCGTTGCTCGTTTCTCTTATTTTTGTAGGTGTCTTAACTATGGCCGCTGAATCAGAATCTGCCGATATTCCCCTTCCAACGTTGCCCGATGGCGCAGGACCAACTGACGCATCAGCTCCGAGTAGTTTCACCAAAACTGCTACCGGTCTTGAGTACCGTGTCTTACGTGCCGGCAGTGGTGAAAAACCAACAGCAGCGGACACTGTCTCCGTTCATTATCATGGTTGGCTCGACAATGGAACTGTCTTCGATAGTTCCTACAAGCGAGGTCAATCGATTGAATTTCCACTGAGCGGCGTCATTCCAGGATGGACTGAAGGTATGCAGCTCGTTGCCCAAGGTGGCATGATCGAACTCCAGATACCGAGCGCTATTGGCTACGGGGCTCGTGGTGCTCCACCTGTGATTCCACCAAATGCAACGTTGCACTTTGTGGTGGAATTGCTGGATGTAAAATAATGTGGAACTGCTGGTGTGAGTCAATATCGACTTACACCAGCGGCTTCCTACATCTGGCCCCAGATTTCTGACAATGACCTGACACCCTACCTCAAACAGGGTGTTTTTTTCTGTTCGACGAATAGTGGAGTCTGTGTTCAGCAGCCTTTGCATCAGACTGCACTTCTCTTATGCATTGCGCAAAAGCAGGTGGGAAGCGTATGATGGGGTTCGAGAGCTTCATCCCGTCGTGTGATTCCTTTCATCCCAAACTTCATATTTGACCATGTCTGCATCTCGTCGAGCATTTATTACGGGAATAAGCGGCCAAGATGGCTCATACCTTGCAGAGTTTTTGCTTTCCAAAGGCTATGAAGTTCACGGCATGCTTCGACGCACAAGTAACCTCTCCAGAACGCGTATTGATGGTTTGTTCGAGCAGGGTGCTGCATCGGATGGTTGTCTCCAGCTGCACTATGGCGACATGACTGATTCGATGAGTCTTGTTCGTCTTATTCGTGATATTCAACCACACGAAGTGTATAACCTTGCCGCTCAAAGTCACGTTCGTATCAGTTTCGAACAACCGAACTACACGGCTGAAGTCTGTGCGCTTGGTGTTCTCGGAATGCTTGATGCTATCCGTGAGTTTCAACATCAGTCAGGCCAGAAGGTGCGTTTTTATCAAGCATCCTCATCTGAAATGTTCGGTAATGTCACAGAATCTCCACAACGGGAAACGACACCTTTTGCTCCACGGTCTCCTTATGGCGTAGCGAAACTATATGGGCACTGGATAACAGTCAACTATCGTGAGAGCTATGGCTTACACGCTTCTAGCGGCATTTTGTTCAATCATGAAAGTCCGCGACGGGGTGAAAACTTTGTGACCCGGAAAGTCACACAAGCTGCTGCTCGAATAAAACTAGGTCTTGAGAAAACCATTACGCTTGGAAATCTTGATGCCCGACGTGACTGGGGGTTTGCAGGTGACTTTGTGAAGGCAATGTGGTCCATGCTGCAGCAGGATACGCCCGATGATTATGTTATTGCTACAGGTTCATCGCACTCCGTTCGTGAACTTTGCCAGTTTGCTTTCGAACACGTTGGGCTCGACTACCGTGATTACGTCGAACATGATGTTCGGTTTGAGCGGCCAGCTGAAGTTGATCAGTTGCTGGGCGATGCCACGAAGGCTCAAGAAAATCTTGGCTGGAATCCCTCTGTTCGTTTTCAAGACTTAATTGTCATGATGGTTGAATCTGATCTGAAACGTGCAGTCGAACAACGCGAGACCTGACCCTCACACAAACGAACTGCACATGTCAAACCGTGAGATTTACCTCGACCACGCGGCAACAACACCTATTGATCCGATCGTGGCCGAGACGATTTCTCGGGTTCAGGCTGATTGCTTCGCAAATCCATCGAGTCCACATAGTGCTGGCAGACGCGCACACCACAGATTGGATGAAGCACGGGTCAAAATACTTGAAGATTTTGGCTGTCCGGATGCCACGCTCATTTTCACTTCCGGTGCGACTGAGGCAAATTATCTTGCTGTCCACGGACTGAGAAATCCAGAACAGACTGCATTCGGGACGAGCCAACGGGATCACGAAAGCCTCCGGAATGCTGCACGTTCCCTTGCTACACACTCAGCAAACCAGACCACACTTCCACTTGATGCAAATGGTTGCCTTTGCAAAGAGAGTCTTCAGGCGTGGCTCCTGGCTGCCGACACAAGCAACCAGGGACGCCCTCGTCTTGAAAATACAGCCCACTCCCTATTCCTTTCGACCACGCTTGTGTGTGGACAAACAGGTGCTGTTGAAGATCTATCAGGCATTCAACGGCTGCTGGAAGCCACCACCACACCGTGCATCCTTCATATCGATGCAACTCAAGCCGTAGGGAAAATTCCAATCTCTTTTCCTGAAACTGGTGCTACCAGCCTCAGCTTCACTCCCCACAAGTTTGGTGGTCCACGCGGCGTTGGCTGTCTACTTATTAAGAAAGATGTTGAATGGGAGCCACTCTTCTCCGGTTCCCAACAACTCGAGATGCGTGGTGGCACAGAGCCAGTGGCCTTGATCGCTGGCTGTCAAGAAGCAGTTCATCAAGTGGTTACACAGCAACATTTAGAAGTATCACGGCTCGCGGTGCTACAAGAGTCTTTTGAGTCTACTGTTTGTGAGATGGCTAGAGAGGTTGGTCTCAACCCATGTATTCTTTGTAAGAACACAACACGGAGTCCGCATATCTCGACAATTGCCTTTCCTGGCATTGACCGACAGGCTTTTATGATTGCGGCAGATCTTGATGGACTTGCCGTTGCAACGGGGACAGCATGTGCAAGTGGTTCTCAGGAACCATCACCGGCACTTGTTGCAATGAACCTTCCAAAGCCTGTCATTCAGTCAGCGATTCGTTTCAGTTTCGGTCGTACGACCCATGCGAGTGATCTCAAGACTGCCTCGGAGAAAATCTATCGCATTCTCCAAAAGAGTTCTGCAGTCCACCCGAATCATCACACGTAATTGCAGAAGACAGCAAGATTCCATAGCCTGACACCATCGGGGAGAGCCGAAAGGGAGATGGCTCTATTTTTATGGCACGGCGGCCGCACATCACCTCGAACTGTAATGTGGCCATCCAATGGCAGCTATCACGTCTATCCAGCCATTGTCTTTTGATCTCCTTGCTGGATTAACTTTTGATTTTTGTATTGAAAAAATAGTTGCTTCAGCGACTCAATCAGCATGCCCAACGCCAGAGCAACAGGGTCTTTTGGTTGTTGGCTTTGGTGGTCAAGACAGTTCACGTGAAGACTGGTTACTGAATGCAATAAAGCTGTGGGAAAAACCGGTTTGTGACAATGCAACCGATAGTCCGTGCAGATCGTGGACACGGACAGAGGGTTCGGCCCTATCAACGGCGATCAAGAAATACCGCTCTGTAGGATCACTTGTGCCTGTACAGAGATTTCTACTACCAGATAATCAAATGGCGACCCGCTCGGACGATAGCTTGAACATGGTGGTTATTAACCGAATGGACCGTATTACAAAAAATGAATCAGATCAGTTCATGGCACGTCAATACATTGACCTTTTGCTTACACATTCCTCTCTTGTACTCGTGACTCTCCCGAACCATCCGTCAACTCTTGATTTACATCCCTCTCTTGCGTCACGACTGTCTGCGGGGTTTTTACTCCACATTCCGAATGAGTCTTCTTCCACACAGCAAAGGAAGCGTGAGAAGAAGACTGCAAAGAGATTACAGACACGTCCGGGTCACGAGCACGACACCAAAACGCCACAAATATTTGATGCCAAGGCAACAGATACAGTCAACAGAATTATCTTCGCCGTGGCCAGACACTTTAGCGTGACGGAAAAGGATATTCGACACGGCTCTCAACGTCGATGTCACGTGCGGCCACGGGGTTTGGCTATCTACTGTATTCGAGAAATGACAGATTTAAGTAGCCATGACATTGGACGTTTCTTTGGTGGTCGAGATCATTCGACCGTACTCCATAGCTTGAAAGTCACCACAAAAATACTACAACAAGATCACGGAACGAAAGCTGACCTTCGAGCAATTCGAAGCCGATTACAACAACCGAATGTCTGTTGAGAATCATGTCGTGAAACTGTTCGGTCTGGTGACGGCATTTTGTTGATTTCAGCGTTTGAGGGTATGTCGACATTTTTGAACAAACCTAAGATCACACACACGCTAGAAAAATGACACGTGATCGTCAGAGAAACATGCTTGTTCTGAACCCGCCATGAAGAAGCCTTTGACCTCTCATTGGCTCGACACAATAGGTCAAATAACATGAAAAAAGGTATTGAATAAACAGAGAACCAACATTTTTCAGACAAAACTTCCACTGCCGTATGCGTGTTTTAAGAATTCCTTCCAGTTCTTAAAATTCTCTTTTTTATAGCCCCAAAAGATGATCTCATACCATAACTACCGTGAGTTTTGTTACCGTTTATCCTGAAAAGGATTGTCTGTTGGTGTCTCCTATTACTCCTCCTCCGATTGCTTTTCTTCTTTCTCTTATTTCTTATTTCTTTTCTTATAGAAAGGAAAAGTAGAAGATAAAAGGAGTACGTCTCCATACCGCACATCACGGTATGGAAAAGACGCCAAAACAAGTGGTTTTCAGGGCAAAAAAATCTCATAAATCTTCTGTGAAACACGAAGAAATCAGGTAAATTGAGGGGTCCCCAGATTGAGCGGTATCCACGTATCGATCAAGGGTTTTACTTCGTCCTCTTTCTCGAAACAGTCTCCTCCACATGAACTTGCGATGTACACGTGAACCGCTTCTAGCAGCTCTTCAAACAGCCGCTGTTGTTGTGCCTACTCGGTCAACAAGGCCGGTCCTTACAAACGTAAAATTGGATGTCGATGGATCCACTGCAGTCCTTTCAGCCACGGATTTGGAAATAGGCATTCGTACTGAAATCGAAGGCGTAGAAACAACAGCAGCAGGAAGTGTGCTTCTGCCGAGCGGACGATTAATGGCAATCGTTCGGGAAAGTCCGCCAGGCACAACATTCGAGATCGAGTCCGATGGAAACGCGACGGTCGTCAAGGCTGCTCGAAGTCAATTTCGTTTACCTGCTGAAGATCCGGTTGAATTTCCATCAGTGGTGACCTTTCCGGCAGATGCCTGCTTTGAACTTTCGACACCATTGGTTCGTGAACTAGTTCGAAGAACAGTATTTGCAACTGACAACGAATCGAGTCGATACGCACTCGGAGGTGTTCTTCTCGAGTTAACTGATGCTACGGTAGTGGCTGTCGGAACAGATGGACGCCGCCTGGCAAAGATGGAGGGCCCATCATCGATTCAGGGCGGCGAACTGCCGGCTACTCAACCGATTGTTCCTGCTCGAGCGATGCAACTCATTGAGCGAAGCCTTGGAGATGCAGAGACACCTGTGAAACTTGCTGTTCAAGGAAGTGATGTGCTGATTCACACAGGACACACCACGATATCAGCACGGCTTGTAGAGGGAAGGTTTCCTCGATGGCGAGATGTTTTTCCAGATAGACCCGATGCTGTGCGCGTTAAAGTCGTAGCTGGACCTCTGCTTTCAGCCGTACGGCAAGCAGCCATTGTCACCAGCGAACAATCCAAAGGTGTTGACTTCGGATTTGAGTCAGGACAATTGGTTCTAGCTGGTCAGTCTGCAGAAAGTGGCCAGAGTCGTGTGGAAATGCCAATCGATCACAGTGGTGAAACGATACAGATCAAACTCGACCCGCGATTCGTAAGTGAATTCCTTCGAGTTCTCGATCCTGCAGCTTCAATTGATGTCGAACTCACAGATGGGCAAAGTGCGTGTGTCTATCGAACCGAGGATGGTTATGGGTACTGTGTTATGCCGTTAGCGGCTGATTAGTACCGGCCTACAAAGGAATAGCCATTGTGCGTTCAGTGTCCCCACATTGGAAAAATAGCCGAATGACAGCCCCACGAGCCCTCGGAAATGTCCTGTCGAGGTTGATGGCACGGACCGGGTACGACCGGCAGCAAGGAAGTGATGCATTACGTTCCGCATGGGAAAGTGTCGCTCCAGAAAGTTTGCGAGGTGGTTCACAGGCAGGTGTTGTACGTCGAGGCGTTCTCGAAGTCTTTGTGACTCATTCAGCACTGGTTCAGGAAATGGGATTTCATAAACATGAAGTCATTCAAAAACTCCAGTCGTTGCTGCCATCCGAGGGAATTACTGATATCCGTTGTCGTCTCCTCATCGAAGCAGGCCAGAAGTAGCGTCGATATGTTTCGAGTCCTGCAAAACCGTTAACAAAAATTGTATCTCAACCCACTCAATCGTTTCGTGAAAGGTGTCCATGGCTGAATCAGCACCATCTCCTGCAGAGGATCCATCTGAAGCAGGTTACTCAAGTACTGACTTGAAGCATCTCTCTGACCGTGAGCATGTGAGAGAACGGTTTGGAATGTATATCGGTGACAACACGTCGCGAGGGCTGCATCATCTGGTCTACGAAGTTGTCGATAACTCTATTGATGAGTGTATGGCTGAATACGCTTATCGAGTATCAGTGACGGTGAATGTTGACGGTAGTGTGACCGTTGAAGATGACGGACGAGGGATCCCTACGGGGATTCACGAGCAACTCTCAGAGGAGATGGATCGCGAAGTATCGACCCTTGAAGGCGTGATGACAGTTCTCAAATTTGGAGGAAAATTTGAGAAGGGTGCGTATCAGACATCCGGTGGTCTTCATGGTGTTGGTGTGACGGTCGTCAATTTTCTTTCTGAGTGGTGTGAGGTTGAGGTCGCACGAGACGGACATCTCTGGCAGCAGGAATATCAGCGCGGCGAGCCAACCGGACCGGTTCGGAAGATGGGTACCGCGACTTCGACAGGAACAAAAACAACATTTAAACCAGACCCTCAAATATTCCCTCAGACAAAATTTTCTTGGGATATCCTTGCTCGCCGTTTACAGGAATTAGCATTCCTCAATTCTGGTGTGCGCATTGTCTTTACCGATGCTTCGAGCGGTCAGACAGAGGAGTATCACTATGAGCGAGGTGTTGAAGAGTTTGTTGAGTGGCTGAATAGGTCAAGTGATGCCGTCCATCCCGATGTCATCTGTCTCAAAGGTGAAACAGAGGGTGTCTCCTGGGACATAGCCCTTCAATACACCGGCGACTTTACTGAGAACGTGCACAGTTACGTGAATAATATTTCCACAAATGAAGGTGGAACGCATGTTTCTGGTTTTCGCTCAGCGCTTACTCGAAGTCTGAATTCATACGGTAAGAAGACAGGAATCTATAAGGATTTAGTACCAACAGGTGATGATGTGCGGGAAGGGATCACAGCTGTTGTGAGCGTGCGAGTCGCTGAGCCACAATTTGAAGGGCAGACAAAAACCAAACTTGGCAATAGTGAAGTCGAGAGCATCATCACCTCAGCCGTGGGTGAGTTCCTTGGGAAATATCTTGAGGAACATCCCAAGAGTGCAAAAGCTATTGTCCAGAAAGGTGTCCTGGCGGCTGAAGCGCGTACCGCTGCTCAGAAAGCAAAAGCACTCCTGCGTGAACGGAAAGGTGCACTCTCGGGTGGTGGTCTACCAGGAAAGCTTCGTGACTGCACAAGCAAAGATGTCGATAAATGCGAACTCTATCTCGTCGAGGGTGATTCAGCAGGTGGCTCGGCCGAAGGTGGCCGTCTACGTGAATATCAGGCAATTCTCCCTCTTCGGGGAAAGATTATCAATGCGTACAAAAGTCGTGAGGACAAGGTTCTTGCAAACGAAGAAGTGCGGAGTGTTATTTCGGCAATTGGCGCAGGCATCGGACCTGAAGCAGACCTAACAAAGCGACGATACGATAAAGTCGTTATTATGACGGATGCTGATGTTGATGGTTCCCACATTCGGACACTCTTACTGACCTTTTTCTACAGACAGATGTACCAACTGGTTGTATCTGGCCATGTCTATGTTGCGCAACCACCACTGTTTCGTGTACGGAATAAGAAGCATGTGTACTATGTGCAAACAGAAGAAGAAATGAAACAACAACTGCTTGACCAAGGCCTCGGAGAAGGTGTCTTTCTGCCTGGTGATGGGCGTGAGTTAGCCGGCGAAGAGATGCAGAAACTCTGTCGGACGTTGGCAGGGTTAGAGGACGCCTTGGTCGCCCTTGAGCGTCGAGGAATTAGTTTGCGTGATCACGCGGATCGCCGCGATTCGGAGACCAAAAAGCTCCCGATGTATCACGTCTTTTTTGGTGCTGAAGAGCATTGGTTCACGAGTCGCGACCAGCTCGAGTCATTTGTTGAATCAAAAGAGAAGATCACAGGCGGTGAATTAGAGGCTGGAAAAGCAGATGAAAATAAGCCAGGAGGGGGTGGTGCAGCCAATCCGGAATCCGCTGAACATCAACTCATCGTTATCGATCTTCATGAGGTTCGTAGTATCAATGCGGGGCTTGCGGAGCTTGATTCTATGGGGTTTGGAATTGAGTCTCTCATGCCTGAGGACCGAACGGGTACAGAAGAGCCTCGCTATCTGTTGCGTCGTGGTGAGAATAAAATCGGACTTGATGACCTGCGAGGTCTCCTCGCTGCTGTGAGGCGTGCTGGTGAGAAAGGTTTGGCAATTACCCGTTTTAAGGGTCTGGGTGAAATGAACGCTGAAGAACTTCGGGAAACAACCCTCGATCCATCAAATCGAACACTTCTTCGTGTCACTATGGAAGATGCTGCAGCCGCTCACGAACTCTTCCGTACGTTGATGGGAGAAAAAGTTGAGCCTCGTCGGGAGTTTATAGAGCGGAACGCTCTCGATGTCAGAAATCTTGATGTGTAACAAAGAGTTATATGTCTTCATCAAGAATTTTGATTTTGATATTTTTCAGCCAGACCGCATAGCCATGGTCTTGGAATGCGAATCCTCCGTACGCAGATCGCTTGCCGGCCGCGTCCTCATTGAGGTCGGCCCGGTTTACGACTTCACCATTGATTGAAACAGTAATCTGATTGTTGATGCATCGAACATGCATATGGTTCCACTGTTGTGCAGGTTTTGAAGCATTCTTCTTTGGTGCATGACCGGGAATTATTCCTCCAGCAGCATGGTCCCCAAGTTCGGGCTTGGACCAAAGGCTATTCTCGTAAAGTTGTACTTCTTTATGATTCCGATCCTGGAGTTGTGAAAGATCTGGAATGTGGAAATAGAGACCACTGTTCTGACTCGTACGCCAATCAAAATCAATTTCAAAATCGGTGACGCTGATATCCTTTAGGACAAGATAGTTCTCATAGTTTTTCCAATGTTTGTATTCACGTTCAGGAAGGTGGATAACGCCATCGTCTTGCAATGTCCACGCCCCCTTTGTTGTCCAGTGATCTGACAGCTTCCTACAGATAAGAGGAACCCAATCAGAGGCCAAGAGCGGACTGCCCGTCATAAAAAACGCACATGCAAAAAAATAGATCCAAAAAACATTCTGTACTTTGTTCAGTAACATGCGGTGATCCTTGTCCGAAAATGACTGTGGCTTCTTCAGAGATTTGGAGTAACAGACGCTATTGGAGGTAGATAGTGCCACGTATCGAAGGTCGCTGCCTGACCGTAATAGTGTCCGTTCTCATCAGAAATATTCCAGATGATAGCCTGATCAATCTCAAAACGTTTTCCAGTCTTGGAAACTCGAATGCCCGAATAATCATCGATATATCCATTTCTTCGAGTTCTGTCCAGCAGCCGTTCCCGTTCATTTCGATGAACCGGTTCAGCTGTTTGTCGAGATGGTGTTTGAATGAACTCTTCCCAGGTCATTTCCCAGAGGCAGAGTGCTTTCTTGTTCCCATAATTCAGTACGGGGTTATTTTCCTGGCCATGTGAAACAACAACAAATGGCGCATCAAATAAACTGCGAGTCTGTTCTTCACGACTGCCATTGCGCACAAGCAACTCCCTTCCTGTAAGGGAAGAAAATGAATTTAAAAGGAGTTCAACGTGGTGGAAAATATCTTGCATAACAGAACTCATACGAATGACATTAATTCACAGATTCGAGATGCATGTACTCCATACAATTAGACAGAGGGATCTTATTATGACAACTCGTAGTGCTATGAATCGAGGCAGTATGCTTTTTGCTACATGCATTATGTCTTTTGTGTGGAACAGCCCCGATGTCTTTGCCCAATCAACACAAGACGTTGTATTTCAGGATGATTTTAGTGACGGCAGTACTCGATGGGAAACAACAGACGCTGGCTCGTGGACACTCACGAACCAGAATGGCCGCACAGCTTGGGGACTCAATAAGCGGAAGAGCGAGTATCAGCCGAAGGTTCGGAGCCCGCATAATATTGCATTAGTCCGAGACCTTGATCTCACCGATACTGTTATTGAGTTTGAAGTCAAAAGTACTCGTGACACCGGAAACCATCGTGACTGCTGTGTATTCTTTCAGTATAGAGACCCTGAACATTTTTATTATGTTCACCTTGGTGCAAAGCCGGATCCGCATAGTGGGCAAATTATGATTGTTGACGGAGCACCTCGTCGAGCATTAACGACAAACAAGAATCCGGTTCCATGGGACGATCAATGGCATCACGTGAGGCTCGAACGAGATACGGCGAGTGGAAAGATAGCAGTGTTCTTCGATAACATGAAAACCCCCCTTATGGAGGCACACGATAAAACATTTATATCAGGCAGAGTTGGTATTGGCTCATTCGATGACATGAATGACTTCTCTCGTGTAAAGATCTATGGGCAGAGAGCGAGTACAGAGCGGTAGTCTTGCGAATACAACGTTCCTCATGTGAAATACGATGGTTCTATTCAGACCACACTATCTCGAAGAGGAGCTGCACCCGATGGCAAAGCAGTCAGTCGCCGACCTTGATCCCACTGGTAAAATCGTTCTTGTCCGTGTTGATTTTAATGTCCCACAGGACAGTGATGGCACAATAACCGATGATCGTCGGATTCGTATGGCGGTTCCAACCATACGATCTATTATTGACCGTGGGGGAAAAGCGATTCTTATGAGCCATCTCGGTCGGCCGAAGGGTGAGGTAAACCCTAAACTTTCACTTGCCCCCGTAGCCAAACGTTTGGGCGAATTGCTCGGAAAACCAGTAGTTCTTGCGGCTGATACCGGAGGGAAGGACTCAACAGAAAAGGCACATGCATTGTCGACCGGTGATGTTCTGGTGCTGGAAAATGTTCGGTTTAATCCAGGAGAAAAAAAGGGAGATGACGCGAGCTATGTTGCGGGTCTTGCTGGCCTGGCAGATGCCTACGTAAACGATGCTTTTGGAACGTGTCATCGGACTGAAGCCAGCATGTACGCTGTTCCAAAAACCATGAAAGAATCAGGCAAGCCAGCGGTTGTTGGTTTTTTGGTTGAGAAAGAAATTCAGTATCTTTCAGATGCTGTTGGCCAACCGAAGCGACCGTTTGTTGCGATTCTTGGTGGCAAAAAAGTGAGTGATAAAATTGCTGTTATCACAAATCTTTTAAAAATTTGTGACCATGTTTTGATTGGTGGTGCAATGGCGTATACGTTTTCTCTTGCCCAAGGTGGGAAGACGGGCGATTCTCTTGTAGAGCCAGATAAACTGGAATTAGCAAAGCAACTTATCCGTGATGGCGGAGACAAACTCGTTCTCCCGGTAGATACCCAGTGCGCTGATGACTTTTCACCAGATGCCAATAAAAAAATAGTGAAAGCCGGAGAAATTCCTGATGGCTTCGAGGGTCTTGATATTGGCCCCGATACGGCCACGAGGTACGTTGAAATTATTCGCGGCGCGGGTACCGTTGTCTGGAATGGCCCGATGGGTGTATTTGAAATGCCACCTTTTGATGCAGGTACAAAAGCAGTTGCTGACGCCGTTGCCAGTGCAACAGCGAGTGGTGCAATCACGATTATTGGTGGAGGTGATTCAGCAGCCGCTGTTGAGCAACTTGGATATGCTGAAAAAGTAAGCCATGTCTCAACAGGTGGTGGAGCCTCCCTCGAAATGCTTGAAGGCAAGGCATTCAAGACAGTTGATATCCTTGATGAGTGAATGAATCAAGGGAGTAGGCTCGGCACTTTTCTCTCAACAGCAATTTCATCTCGAAATGTGCTGAAGTGTTTCAGACTATGTAGAGCACACTGCTTCTCATAAAAAAAGACAGTTGCGGGAGAAAAAGCTCTTCCGCAACTGTCTTTTGATGAGCCTCTGTTTTACTTAGCTGCATCCCATGCTGTTGCCACAGTTATGGCAGAGGTAGCAGTTGCCATTTCGGACAGTAATCGATCCGCAGTTATCACAGGCAGGGGCGTCAATCTGAAATTTTGCAAACTGACTCTGCCTGTCATCGGCACTGGCTTCGGGGTTGTCTGCCATTCTCAGCCCAGCACGCTCAAGCAGGGCGGCTGTTGTTCCATCCTGCCCTTTTCTTTTCGGAGCTGAGAGTGTCGCTGCCCGAGCGGTAACGGCGGCTTTCCCATTTCGCCCGCTGGGGTGTCGCCCCCTACCTGTGGTGAGTTGTCCGCTGGAGTTGTGTTTTCCATTTGTGGCTTCCTGCCCATTTGCATGCCCGCTCGCCTTCGTGGCGGCGGGCTTGGACTCACTCTCTCCATCATCTCCTGCAGCGGCCTCCCCACCACTGCTACTGCCCGCGGGTCGATTTGCTTCACGATAACCAGGCAAGAACTCGGTTCCCATCCAGCGGAAGATATAGTCCACCAAACTCTTTGCGACAGGTATATCAGGATTTTTGGTGTAGCCCCAAGGTTCAAACCGGGTGTGCGAAAACTTCTTGGTATAGACCTCAAGGGGAACACCATATTGCAGGCTCATGGACACAGCTGTTCCGAAGGAGTCCATTAACCCACCAATCGTGCTGCCTTCTTTTGCCATTGTGATGAAAAGTTCACCAGGCCGACCGTCATCGTAGAGACCAACTGTGATGTAGCCTTCATGCCCACCAACATTGAACTTATGAGTCACACTTCTTCGCGTGTCGGGCAGACGTTCTCGTCGCGGTGCAGCAACGACCTTTTCTGCATTTTTATCACTCTCGGTACTCGTACCCAGTGGTTGACTTTCTTTTGATCCATCACGGTAGATTGCAATTGCCTTTAGTCCAAGCCGCCAGCCTTCGACATACGCACCGGCAATATCCTCTGGAGTCGTTTCACGAGGCATGTTCACCGTTTTTGAAATGGCCCCGGAAAGAAACGGTTGGGCTTCTGCCATCATCTTGATATGTGCTTGCCAAGCGATAGACCGTTTCCCAAGGCGAGGCTTAAAAGCACAATCAAAGACCGTTAAATGCTCATCTTGTATCTCAGGACAGCCTTCGATGGTGTCATTTTTATCGATGTAGGCAAGAATATTTTCAACTGCTGGTTCGTCATAACCAAGCTTTCTCAATGCCAGAGGTACTGTCTGATTGACAATCTTGAGCATGCCACCACCAGCGAGTTGCTTGTATTTGACAAGAGCAATATCTGGCTCAATACCGGTCGTATCACAGTCCATCAAAAAGCTAATGGTACCTGTTGGAGCGAGCACTGTTGCCTGAGCATTCCGATAGCCATGCTGTCGACCATCTGCGAGGACATCATCCCAAATCTGACGCGCCGCATCCCGTAAATGTGCTGGGCAGGCATCATCAATTTTTTCAACAGCGTCACGGTGCATCTGCATGACACGAAGCATTGGTTCACGATTTGCCGCAAAGCCTTCAAATGGACCAACTGCACTAGCAAGCTCGGCACTCGTGCGATTGGCTGCACCGTGAAGAATTGCGGTAAGTGCTCCACAAATGCCGCGACCAGCGTCTGAGTCGTAAGCCATGCCATCAGCCATGAGCAGACTTCCCAAATTGGAATAGCCAAGACCAAGTGGTCGATAGAGATGGCTGTTTTTGGCAATGCGTGCCGTTGGATAGCTGGCGTGATCAACAAGAATTTCTTGTGCAATCAGAAAGACTCGACACGCTGCAGTAAATCGCTCAACGTCAAATTCGCCATCGGGCTTTCGGAACTTCATGAGGTTGATACTTGCCAGGTTGCATGCAGTATCGTCTAGAAACATGTATTCAGAGCAAGGATTGCTCGCATTGATTCGGCCAGAATTCGGACATGTGTGCCAGCGGTTAATGGTCGTGTCATATTGCACACCAGGGTCGCCACATTGCCATGCACACTGTGACATACGGTCTATGATTTCATTGGCTTTATAGGTTGGGCCAGCCTTCGATGAGTCTGTCACCCAACGAGTCGTCCACGAGTCATTCCGCTCGACTGCTTCCATGAATTCATCAGTTAATCGAACTGAGAGGTTCGCATTCTGGAATAAAATAGAGCTGTATGCTTCACCGTTGAAATTGGCGTCGTAACCACCTTTTTCAATCAGAACACGAGCTTTCTTTTCTTCTCTGGACTTACACTCGATGAAATCCATGATGTCCGGGTGAAAAACCTTCAGGGACTGCATTTTCGCAGCACGTCGTGTCTTCCCGCCACTTTTGACGACACCAGCAATCTGGTCATAGACCCGCATGAATGAAAGTGGGCCAGATGGACTGCCACCTCCCGAGAGCTTTTCTTTTTGGCTTCGAAGGGTCGTTAGGTCGGTGCCAGTGCCAGAGCCAAATTTGAACAACATGGCCTCGCTACGAGCCAATTCCATGATGTCTTCCATGTTGTCTTGGACACTTTGAATGAAGCAGGCACTTCCTTGTGGATATTCATAAGGATTATCGGGTTGTGTCACGTCCTGACTGGCCTCATCCCAACACCAATTACATTTGGATCCTTGAACACCATATTGATGATAGAGCCCGACGTTAAACCATACCGGAGAGTTGAATGCACCATGCTGGTGAACACACAGCCATGCCAGGTCACGATAGAAGTTTTCACCATCCTCAGGCGTCTTGAAATATCCGTCTGCAATGCCCCAATCTGAAATGGTACGAGCAACACGATGGATCAGTTGCTTGACTGAATGTTCCCGTTCTGGAGTGTGAATTTCACCATAAAAATACTTACTGACGACAACGTTGGTAGCCAGTTGGCTCCACGCTGCTGGAATTTCACACGCAGACTGCTCAAAGAGAAGTTGACCATTTTCACCCTTGATGGCTGCTGTTCGAAGCTCCCACTCTGTTGTGTCAAATGGACTCTCAGCCTCAGTTGGACAGAATGTCGATTCAATTTCGATTGCCACTCGTTCGGGAGTCGACTGCGGGCCGCCAGTTCCGGAAGTTTCTTGTGAATGTGAGGCAGACGAAGCGACTTGAGTGGATGAATCGAACTGAGTCATGGGCAAAACTCCTAATAATGTGATGGTCTCAAAAAGACCTAACAAAGTGTACTCGCGTATAGGTTCTCAACAACTGGTATCGACCGACATACGCGTCTGGAGTGAATCCTTCACTCCGTTAAATTCCATAAAAACGTTACAAAGATAAAAGGCAGTTCCATCTGCACGCTATCGCAAGATATTGTGGTGTTTACTACTTCGACCACTTGATATGGCAGGGGCGTGAATGTAGCGGGCTGACAGCACACGTCAAGCAGAAAAAATGGAACCCCTATGAACACCCTATTTGGTGAGTTTTGGAACGTCCCGAGAGGTCTTCGAGCAGGTATTTGTTCCAAACAAAAAGTAGTTCTAAAGAGGGGATCATCTGCTTTTTGCCTGGTTGCGGAGAGACACCGTGTTGCAGAGGCAGTGTTTCCGCTTATCTTTTTGCCGACGCCTTGAAGACGAATCAGTGATAATGCAAAAAGAGAGGGATTCCGACAGTGGGAGGGAGTCTGAGTACTCCTTGTGAGCGGCGTGAGGAAGGTCGAAAATGAGCGAGAATCAACAGCTAGCAACAATCCGTGTCCTTTGTCTTGTTGGTGATGCCTATGAAGATCTGGAACTCTGGTATCCAAAACTACGAATTGAAGAAGCGGGCGGACATGTCACACTTGCTGGCCGGCAGCAGGGGTATGAATATGCTGGAAAACATGGCTATCCATGTGTAAGCGATGCCGCGATCGGAGACATGGAAGCGGAGGATTTCCATGGAATTCTCGTTCCAGGAGGATGGATGCCTGATAGCCTGCGTCGCGACCCAAAAGTGCTCCAACTTGTTCGGGACTTTGCGAACCACGGCAAGCTTGTTGCGGCTATTTGTCACGGTGGCTGGATCCCGATATCTGCTGGTGTCTACCGTGGCGTACGAGTGACAGGAAGTCCTGGTATTCAAGACGATCTCATCAATGCCGGAGCTATCTGGGAAGATACTCCGGTTGTCGTTGATCGACATTTTGTTTCTAGTCGGCGACCGAGTGATCTTCCGGCCTTCGCGTCAGCGATCCTCAGTGTGTTGTCTGACACGACATGATTGTTTCAACGCCATGAGGAGACAGAGCATCAGGTGTTTGGTGGATCGCAATGAAAAGTGTTCCTGCAACGGTTCAACGTGATCATGCATAAAACAACTTTCCAGTGTTGTGTTGTTTTGGTTTTGATGTTCACCATTTCCATGACGACTGGCTGCCAGCAGCAGTCTTCGCCCTACTTTGGGACTGTCAAGCCGCGGCATGGTCCACTAGAACTCTGGATCAATAATTCGAGTGAACCAGAGTGGCTCGATCCTGGCCGATGCTCGGATAGCACAGGTGGCGAGATCATCTGGAATACGTTTGAGGGACTGGTCCAGGCCCACCCCGCTACCCTGAAGCCACTCCCAGCAATTGCAACGCATTGGGACATATCAGATGACGGACGGGTGTACAGATTTTATCTTCGCCCATCGTTCTGGTCAGACGGTCACCCCCTCACGGCAGATGACTTTGTGTTTGCGTTTCAACGTCTTGTTGATCCACAAACAGGAAGTAAATATGCCAGCAATGGTTTTATTTTTCAGCAAGGTCTAGCGATTAGTCGGGGTGAAGCTGCAGTCAATAGCCTTGGTGTCCGAGCACTTGATTCACACACCTTGGAAATTGAGTTGGTTGATCCCCTGCCATACTTTCTCAACTTCCTGAGTTTCTACTCGTTCATGCCCATTCCACAGCACCTTCTCCAAAATCTTCAGAAACGTGGTATTGACCAAGATCTGTGGACGCGACCAGAACATGTTATCTGTAATGGAGCGTTTCGGATGACAGACTGGCAGTTTCGTCAGCACATGACGTTTGAAAAAAATACGAAATATTGGGATGCGGCTTCTGTCAAACTCGATCGTGTCCGCGTTGCCATGGTGGAAAGTTCGACGACGGCAATGAATATGTATGTTGCTGGGGAGTTTGATTGGCCTGGCGGAAGTACGTCACTTCCTGCTGAATTTATGGATCAGCTCAAGAGGTACAAAGATTTCCATAGCCACCCCTACTTGGGTGTGTATTTTTATTGGATCAACACCACGAAACCCCCGCTCGACAATCCCCTGATTCGCCGAGCGTTGTCTCTTGCGATTGATCGTGACTCACTTGTTCAACATGTGACACGTGGTGGACAAATAGGTTCATCAGATCTTGTGCCTGATGGTCTTGCTGGATACGAAGGACTTCATCTTCCAGTCTATGATCCTGTTGAGGCTCGGCGACTGCTTGCGGAAGCAGGGTACCCAAAGGGTCAGGACCTGCCAGGAGTCACGCTATCGTTCAATACGTCCGAAGGTCATAAACAAGTTGCCGAAGCGATTCAGGCGATGTGGCAACAGGAACTTGGGATTACTGTGGAATTAGAGAATCAGGAATGGAAAGTTTTTCTGGCGAATGCTGAGCAAATGAATTTTCAAATTTCTCGGATGGGTTGGATTGGTGATTATGCAGATCCATATACATTTTTGGAGCTTCTTACCGGTGACTGTGGAAACAATCACTCGAACTGGTCAAGTAAGGCATATGACGCTTTGTTAGAGCAAGCCAATCAACACAATGATCCAGAAGAGCGGCTCAAGATATTAAGAAAAGCAGAGGCGTTTGCTCTTGAGGAGCAGCCCTTGATTCCTCTTTATGTGTACACGCGAACACAGTTGATTAAGCCATATGTACGAGGTATCT
>ERZ802821.342-NODE-342-length-26643-cov-13.638_pt1 | contig 26643 bp, 29 predicted proteins | sample MGYA00345648_ERZ802821 | MGnify/ENA primary metagenome ERZ802821 (study PRJEB30503, sample SAMEA104212357) | marine metagenome | biome: Westerlies Biome; feature: [SRF] surface water layer (ENVO:00010504) within the epipelagic zone...; material: water... | reverse complement strand
GAGCTCATTCTATGACTATTAATGGTTGTCCAAATTCAACAGCTTCACCGTCTTTGATTAATATCTCAACCACTGTGCCAGATTGATCGGCCTCTATCTGGTTCATAATTTTCATGGCTTCAATGATTCCTACAGTATCTCCTTGGTTGATTTTTTGTCCAACAGTGACAAACGGTTTTGCTGTAGGAGATGGTGCTGAATAGAATGTACCAACCATTGGTGAGACAATAGACTGATCGCTTGTTTGATTTTCAGCAGGTTCTGCAGAAGTTGTCGCAACCGGTGCAGAATTTGCAACAGGTTGCTGTTGAATGAAGGACTGAACTGGGGATTGTAAGGGTGCGGGTGAAGCACCAAACCTTGAGATTTTGACTGATTCTTCACCTTCCTTAATCTCAATTTCAGCCATTCCAGACTCTTCCAGAAGCTCCATTAGTTTTTTAACTTTTCGAATATCCATCGATGCTCCTATTATTTATTTTTTAATTAATTGTTAATTTTTAGCTCCAGGCTAAAAATACTGTAAGTTCATGTTTTGGCTTAAAAATGTTAAACTTAAGCCTAAGAAAATTGTCTTTTTAAGATCTTCAAAATTATGCATTTTACCATCCATATAGCAGTTTATAGCGGCAAAATAGAAACATTTAGAGGAATTTAATGCTAATTTAATTTAAACTATTTAAGCGATTTGATAGTTCTTTAGCACTCACTTCACCAATAATTCTTTGGGATCTTATTTCTTTTCCATCCTTAAAAAACAAAATTGCGGGAGGTCCTACAAGTGAGAATCTTGATAATATAGATTGATTAATTTGTGTATTTTTTGTTACATCAACAGTGTAAGTCATTGAATCTTTGAGAGATTGATTGACTGTTGAATCCTTAAAGACAACTCTTTCTAATTTTTTGCAGGCTATGCACCACTCAGCATAAAATTTAAGTACGAGTGGTTTTTTATTTGATTTGGTTTTTAAAATCAATGAATCTAGCTGGGTTTCGTCATCTATTATTTGAAAAGTAACAGTGTTAGATGCTTCAATCTTATCACCATAGATTATTGCATCTAGAGGTTGTTGTATGTCGCCTCCACCTTTGGCAACAAGTACCCATAACATCAGACCATAAACTAAAAATAAAATAGAAAAGAGTCGAAATACTATTCCAACCAAACTCAAAGATCTGCTTATGTTTTTAAAAACTCCAAGCATGATAGGGGCAACTGTAAACAACAGTGCCCATAGAATTAATGACAGCAATGGATAAAGGATTCTATCTAAGAGATAGAGGGCTACAGCAATCATTGCAAAGCCAAAAACTCTCTTAACATTTTCCATCCATGGACCAGCTTTTGGAAGTGCATTGACCCCCCAGCCACAAATGATTATAAGAGGCACTCCCATTCCTAATCCCATAGCAAATAAGCTTGCTCCACCTTTTGCCGCACTCCCTCCAGCAATAACATAGCTTAATGCAGTTGCAAGAAAAGGTGTAACACAAGGGCCAACAATTAATGCAGATAAGAATCCCATTATGCTAACCCCAACAAAGCTACCTCCTGACTGCGAGTTGCTAATACTTGTAAGTCTGGTTTGAACCCCTGACGGTAGTTGAATGTCGTAAAAGCCAAACATCGATAAGGAGAGTAAGATAAAAATACAACTGAAAACAAAGAGCACCCAAGGCGTTTGCATAATTGCTTGCAAATTAATGCCTGCTCCAAAGTACCCTGCAGAAGCACCAATTAATCCATAAGCAACAGACATTGATAGAACAAAAGTGATCGACATTAAAAGGGCATTGAGATTGCTAGGCTTTTCTTTTTGCCCAATAATAATTCCAGATAATATTGGAACCATAGGGTAGACGCAGGGCGTCCAAGATAATGCAAGACCAGCTAAAAATGCAGCAATAAATAGGGCTAGGCCGCCCTGCTGAAATTTCTCCGAGACTATGTTTTCATCAATGGTTACTATTTCATTCGATGGAATAGGGGCTTTTTTTGATCCTTCCAGGCTCACCTCAAGTCTATCAACTTGAGGAGGGTAGCAGACCCCACCTTCCCAACACCCTTGATGCTTTATAGTGACCAATACATAGTCTTTTTGAATATTGTTAAGCTCAATTTGTATTTCCAAGGGGATGTTGTAAACACTCACCTCTCCAAAAAACTCATCATTCTTAATCGTTGCATCAGGGAACTTGATGTTTTCAATAGAGGCTTCATCAACAGAAAAAGAAATTTTATCTTTATAGAGATAATAATCAGGCTGCACAAGCCATCGAACAGCAAGCATATTATTGTCCAGCAGAATAGCACTTAACTTAAAAGCCTGATCTGCTGGGAGAGGATGGTTTGATTTTTGTACTTCTTTACCTAGAGCTAAGGACGAAATATCAGGAGAGCTTCCTGAGCTAAGTTCATTAGCAACTGACGGTGTTTCTGCAGTAGATTGCGAAAAAATATTCAGTATTATCAAAAAGCTAATTAAACAAAAACGTTTCATAAATTTCACAAATTAATAGATAGCGCTAATTATAGTCTAATCATGTGATCTTCTAAATTGGGTTTCTTTAGAGTTGCTATGTTTTATCTATAAAATCAAGTTGAAAACTAGTATTTATTGTTAGATATTCCATGAACAAAAAGCTGCTAATAAGGCTTTTCAGGGCCAACTAAAATGAATCCTAAATTAATACCTTGGGTCTTTGTATGGATTTGGAGTACAGGATTTATTGCTGCCAAGTATGGGCTTCCATATGCTGAGCCCTTCACCCTATTGTCATATCGTTTTGTGATCACACTTTTCTTTTTATTAATCCTGATTATCTACAAGAAAAGTCCATGGCCAGAAACAAGACTAGATTTCTTTCATCTGTTGATTGCAGGTGTATTAATTCATGGAGTTTACTTAGGAGGGGTTTTTCAGGCACTTAAATGGGGGATGCCAGCTGGATTAGGTGCTATGGTTATAGGGCTTCAGCCAATCGGCATGGCTCTGGTGGCTGGAGTATTGTTAAAAGAGGAGGTATCTAAGAAGCAATGGACTGGCTTAATAATGGGCCTAGTTGGGTTGTACTTAGTATTGTTTGATAGCCTAGATTTAACTGAACAGATTGCTTTTGATGGATTTCCAATTTGGGCAGTTTTTGCTGTCATTATTTCGTTATTTGCTATCTCGATTGGAACAATTTATCAGAAGCGCTTTTGCAGCAACATGAACTTATATAGTGGCGCATGGGTTCAGTACTTTAGTGCATCGATTTTGTGTATTTTGATTGTTTTATTTTTTGAAAATGGAGAAGTTTCTTGGAGTAGAACTTTTATTCTGGCAATGACATGGCAAGTTCTAGCTTTGTCCATTGGCGCAATTTTATTGCTAATGACAATGATTAAAAAGGATGCTTTAGCAAGCGTTGGGAGTTATTTTTATCTTGTTGCACCCCTGGTTGCGATTCAAGCTTGGTTTTTATTTGAAGAGACAATTGGTATCAGTGCTCTTGCTGGAGTTGTGCTCATTTCTTTTGGAGTTGCTATTACAACCTCTAAAAAATCTATTAGAAATTTACAAAGTTAGAGTTCACCAACCTCTTCTAAAACTGCTCTGGCCACTTTAAAACACTCTACGCCTTGGGGCACACCGCAGTAGATTGCAATAACGTGGAGGATTGATCTGATTTCATTAATACTGACTCCGTTTGTTAAAGCACCCTTTAGATGAACTTCAAATTCATCCATTTTCGCTAGTGCTGCAAGCATGGTGAGGTTCATCATTGATCTAGTTTTGGCATCAATTGTTTCATCGCCCCAGCCAAAACCCCAGCACCATTCAGTCATTTGTTTTTGAAAATCTTCATTGAAGTCATCTGCGGCATCCAAGTTTTTTTCTACGTACTCTTTTCCAAGCGTAGCCTTTCTTTTTGATAGTCCCAGTTCAAATAGTTTTTTATCCATAATCTACTCCATTCTTGCCGTGTTAAGAAATTACTACCTCATTATAAATGGATTGCTCATAGGCTCAGAAGAGGTATTAATCCATGTTGTCTTAGTCCGGGTATATTCATGAATTGCATCAATTCCTGCCTCACGACTTCCACCACTTTGTTTTACTCCACCAAAAGGAGAAATCGGCGATATAGCCCTGTAAGTATTGATCCAAACAATTCCTGAGTGAATTTTTGCACTAACCCGATGAGCCCTTGCTAAGTTTTCAGTAAATACACCAGATCCAAGTCCGTAGTCAGAGTCATTAGCCATAGATATTGCTTCCTCTTCTGTGTCGAAAGCAATCACGCTGATAACAGGTGCAAAGAGTTCAGTTTTTACACAGTCAAACTCTTGGCTTGTGCAGTCCAACAGGGTGGGCTCAAAATACCAGCCTTCTTTTAGCTGGCTTGGCGGCTTGCCTCCAAAAACTAAATTGGCGCCTTGCTTCACAGAGTCGTTGATCACTTTTGAAGCTCTTTCAACTTGATGAATTGTTGCTAACGGCCCCACCTGGGTTTTGCTATCAAGTGGATTGCCAACAATAATTTTTTTTGCACGCTGCTTAATAAGTTCAACTACTTTAGAGTGAATTGAACGCTGTATAAAGACTCTTGAGCCTGCAACGCAGCTCTGTCCAGAAGCTCCAAAGTTGCCAGCAATGATTCCGTTAACAGCACCATCAATGTTGCAATCTTCAAAAATAATCATAGGTGATTTTCCACCTAACTCTAAGCTGACATGAGCAAAGTTTTCCGCACTATTCCTTACAATATGTCTTGCAACTTCTGTTCCACCAGTAAAAGCAATTCTCGCAACTTTAGGGTGCGTAGTTAGAGTCTTGCCACAGGGATCTGCAAACCCTGTAATGATGTTAATCACACCTGGCGGAAAGCCACATTCATCAACCAACTCAGCGAATTTAAATAATGCAGCAGGAGCCTGCTCAGAAGCCTTAACGACAATAGTATTGCCCGCTGCTAAAGCCGGAGCAATTTTAGTGGCCGATAGAAATAATTGAGCATTCCAAGGCACAATGGCAACTACTACACCAATAGGTTCACGGGTTGTAAAAACCTGCATATTTGGCTTGTCGATTGGAAGAACCTCTCCTTGAATTTTGTCAGCTAAGCCAGCATAGTAATAGTAATAGTCTGCTACGTAGCTTGATTGAGCTCTTGTTTCAACTGCAAGCTTGCCGCTATCCTGTGTTTCTAGTTCTCCTAGTTCAGAGGCATTTTTAGCGATTAAGTCTCCGAGCTTATGTATCAACTTACCTCGTTGAGTTGCGTTTAGTTTTGACCACTCCCCCTCATAAAGAGCATCATGAGCTGACTCAATAGCTAAGTTTGATTCTTGTTCTGTAGCTGCAGGAAAGGTTGCCCAAGGCTTACCATTGGCAGGGTTTAAGGTCTCAAACTTTTCCGAGCCCTCTGAAAATTTCCCATTAATGTAGTGTTTAAAGTGTTTCATCATTGACCTATTTAAATAAATGCAGGCATAACTTTGTCTATAAAAAGCTCCAGTGATTTCTTTTTTGTTTCAAAATCCATGCTACTATCAATCCAGTAGCTATATTCATCATAGCCAAGATCTTCACAAAACTTGATTCTTTTAATGACTTCATCAGGCGAGCCAATAATGCTATTTTTACGCATATTTTCAGGAGAATACATTTCTAGTTTTGCCATCTCTTCTTCTGAAAGCTTCTCCATTAGGCCCTGCTCAACAGGACGTTCATTTTTGAACCAAGCTCCAAAATAACAATAAAAACGAGAGATATCTTTAGCGCCTTGTTGAACCTCTTCTTCGGTCTCAGCTACAAAAGTATGGCGTAAGACCATGATTTTAGGCCTCTTGATGTCATGATGTTTTTCACACGCAATATTAAATTTTTCAATCAGTGATGAAACTTCTTCGTCGCCTAGCCATAGAGGCGTTACCTGTACATTGCAGCCTTCTTTTACTGCAAAGTCATGAGAATTTTGATCTCTGGCTGCAATCCATATTGGAGGATTTGGAGATTGTTGAGGCTTAGGAGAGCTGGTTGTTTTTGGAAAGGACCAATGCTCACCTTCTCCCGTATAGTCACCCCTCCATAGGGCTTTAATTGCTGGCACAATTTCTCTTAATGCATTCCCAGCAGAAAAAGGGTCCATCCCATCAGCTAGTCGATCATATTCAAAAGAGTAGGCTCCTCTTGCGATTCCGAGCTCAAGTCTTCCACCGGAAATGATATCTGTCATCGCCGCTTCTTCTGCAAGTTTAATTGGATGCCAAAAGGGAGCAATAATTGTTCCAGTTCCAAGCCTAACATTATCAGTTTTATTGGCTAGATCGGTCAGATTAACAAAGGGGTTTGGTGCAATGGTAAAGTTCATTCCGTGATGCTCCCCATTCCAAATCGTTTTAAAGCCAGACCTATCAGCTATTTGACAGAGCTCAACAAACTCATCATACAATCTTTTTTGTGACTGCCCTTCGTCTATTCTTTCCATGTGAGCAAATAAAGAAAATTCCATTTCAACAGTTCCTATATATTTTGATTATTTTTTGCTTATAGCTTCTACTTTGCCTTCGCTTTCTTTTCCAACAAAAATTCCAAATGCATTCAACTCTCTTTCTTTAATGTATCTTTTAAGCATTATTCTACTCGCTTCATCACTAAGTTTGTCAAATGGAATGGCATCGAACGGATAAAAAGAGTCATTCAAAGTATCCATACCTGCTTTGACTTGAGCACGGTAGTAAATAAGACTAGTTTTGTCCTCTGCTTTCTCAAATACTGAAAATAGATAATGTTCATTAATAGATATATTAAGATTATTCAGAACACCAAGCAGGCTCTCGTCATCATGAGTGTGCCCAAGCCTTGATGCTGAGGGAAAGTAGAGGGAGCCATTTTTTTTATCTTCCAACAGTAACACTTTTTTACTTGATTCTATTATTGCGCCTACAATTATTTCAGTATTTTCATTTTCCATTGCAAGCAGCATTTTTTGCTCTAGCCCAAGATTGACATAGTTTCCTCTGAGGTACATAAGAGGAGTTTTTGGAGTGCTGTCGAAGGCAATAATATTCCCTATAAGAATAAGGTGATCGCCTGCATCAACTACTTGCTGAGTATTGCAATCAAACCAGGCAACTGCGCCGCTAATAATTGGGCTTCCAGTTTCCTCAGTACTCCAATCTATATTTTTGAAACGATCTTCGTGAGGAGTTGCAAAAATTGTTGATATAGATTGCTGATTCTCTGAGAGAACACTGACTGCAAAATGCTTAGTGATTGAGAAAGAATCAATATTAAATGACTCTTTGTCAATACAAATTGAAATGAGCTTTGGGTCTAGTGAGACAGATGTAAATGAATTTGCTGTGAAGCCTAGAGGATTTTTGTTTTTATCAAGACAAGAAACTACTGTAACCCCAGTTGGGAAAGAGCCTAGAGCTTGCCTTAAATTCCTTGTTCTATCTTTATTCATTCTGTTGTAAAAAGTCCTTAATTATTGGGTTTAGCTTTGCAGGCGCAATGTATGCCATCATGTGCGCCTCATTATCTATAATTTTCGAAAAGCCTTTGGGAGATTCCTTCGCCATTTCATGAGACATTTTGGAATTAGAGTTTGGATCATCACTCCCAGTCAAGTATAGTACAGGCATGCTTAAATTATCAAGCAAATTTTCAAAGATAGAGTCTGACATTGCAAACAGTTTGTAAGCATGACCATAGCCCTTGGGAGAGGCGCTTAGTAAAAGTTGACGAACCTTGTTTATTTTCTCGGTTTGATCAGGCTCCTTTTTATTTTCAAACCACCTACTCATTGTTTGCTCGATATTACCTATTTCTCCTGCCTGTAAAATTTTGTTAGCGCGATCTAAGACCTGTTCTCTGGCATCAGATGACCTTTTATAAACAATATTTAGAGGAATTAAGGAGTTAATTTTATCTTCGTATTTAAGGCTATAAGCAACACTGATAATTGCCCCCATAGAGTGCCCAATTAAACAGAAGGATGAAATACCTAGCGAACCTACCAAATCATTTAACTGCTCAACATAATCCTCTATTGTTGGGCTTTTGCTAGCAGGTGGAGTTAATCCATGACCCAGGAAGTCATAAGTGATAACTTTATAATGCTTAGAAAAGTATTCAACTTGAGGCTCCCATATTTCACTACACAAACCAACGCCATGAATAAAAATAAGGACAGGACCTTCCGATCCAGAAATAAAATAATGTGTATTGTTCTCAGTAAAAAGACCGGATGATTGCTTTGAATTATGGATTTTCAAGTCGCTCATAGGATAGCCAAGTATTAATGTTAGTAGATTAACCTAATTGGCACACACCTTTTTTTCTCACTGCCTGCCGACTTGAGCAATGAGGAATATAGAGTATTAATTCTGTGCTGTCAAGCAAGGTAAATAACTAATTTATTGCTAAAAATTATAAAAAAGTATAAATTTTAAGATTTTTTCGTTAAAAGTATGGTTTTTTGATTGAATCTAACATTTTTATTCAGTTAATTGGAGAAAAAATACTAAAAATAGCCATATTTTGACAAAAAAAGCTACTTTTTATAGAATATTAATATAAAAAGCATTGTTTTATGTCGAAAAAACAACAATTAATCTAGAAACTAACCACTATCAGCAAATTCTATAACTTGGATTACTAGTCCGACTTTGCAATTTTTATCAAACGATCAACAACTGAATTGGCAACGTAAGACAATTCAACTTTATTTACTTTTTCTAAGTTGTGAAAATCATTGTCGACGACAATTAAACCCAGCATGCCCATATTTAAATGGGGTGTGCAACCATACAAATAAACCCCCGGAGTTTTAAAAAGAATTGAGTGAAATTCGTTTATCTTAGAATTATTTGGAAGAGCATCCATATCAGGAACTACTAGAAACTCTACATTATGTCCTTTGTTTTTTGGTAGCCACTCAATAGTGTCACCAACATCGATGTACGCTACTTCGATACTGTAAGAGTCATTTTCGGTAAACTCGATTTGGATGGTTTTAGCTAGAGTGCCTTTTGAAATTATTAGCAAAGCCAATAATATATATATCCTCATTAATTTACTGTCTTTACTGAACAACGATTACTAGCGCCGGCCTTACAAGCCTTCCATTAAGAGTAAAGCCAGTCTGAATTACCTCTAGAACAGTATTTGATTTTTTATCTGGCATGGGAACCATAGTGACAGCTTCATGAAGTTCAGGATCAAATTTTTCATCAACTGGGTTAATGGACTCAACACCAAATTTTTCTAGTGTGCTATTGAAAACCTTCATAGTAAGCTCTAGGCCCTCTGTTGTGGTTTCTATTGTGGCCTTTTCATCCTTAGCAGATTTAATACCCATGGTTAGAGAATCACTAACCTCAAGAAGCGCTTTTACAAAACCGTCGAGTGCGAACTTGTGCGCATTTTCTAAATCTTTTGTCGTTCTTCTTTTTAAATTCTCCATTTCGGCTTGCGAGCGCAATAATTTATCCCAATTATCCTTGGCAGATTGTTGTGCCTCTTGAAGTTGAGATTCTAAATCTTCAATTTTTGAGTTATCTTCTAACTCTTCTTTAGCTTTATTGGAGGCGCTTTTTTGAGTTTTTTGTTCCTTCTTTTTTGTCATTGTGTTACCAAACTAATGTATATTTAATGTGATATTTAGTTACTTTTTAGTATATTTCAAGGCCTATGTTTAATTCAGTTGGCGTTATCTGTAAACCAAATGATTTTACCAGTCAAAAAACTGCTTTGGAGCTTGGTGTGCTTCTCAAGGATCTTGGGGTTGGCTTTCTTGATAATGCTAAAGAAATAAATCAAGAAGCAGACCTCATAATTGTTGTTGGAGGCGATGGAACTATCCTCAATACTGCCAGAACTTATGTTGATTCTAATATACCCATTTTAGGAATTAACCTTGGCAGGCTTGGTTTTTTGGCCGATGTTTCAGTTGATTCAATGGCTTCCGCGGTAACTGAGATTCTTGATGGCGAATTTATTAAAGAACAGAGATCCCTATTAAATTGTCAAATTGAGAAAAATGGTAAAGCAGTCTCTGAACACTTGGCTTTTAATGAAGTAGTAATTCATCGAAATGAAACTCCCAGAATGATAGAGTTTGAGCTTCATGTTGATGATGACTTTGTTAATAATCAAAGGGCTGATGGAATTATTGTTACAACGCCAACAGGATCTACTGCCTATGCGTTATCGAGTGGTGGGCCAATAATGCATCCAAGCACGAACGCAATTTGCCTGGTCTCAATTAGCCCTCATACAATGAGCCATAGGCCATTTATTCTTCATGGCGAAAGTGAAGTAGTTATTTCGCTTTTAGATTGTGATGAGAGAGCTACTATAAGTTTTGATGCTCAATCCTCAGTTTCTGCATCTGAAGGCGTTTCGCTCAGAGTTAAAAAACATGAGAATTTTGTTCACCTAATCCATCCAAAAGGTTATGACTATTTTGAAATTATTAGGTCAAAACTTCACTGGGGACAAAAGGTTTAAAAGGTTATAGTATGCTCGATAGCCTGAATATTAAAAATCTAGTAGTTATTGAGGATTTAGATATTGACTTTCAGTCAGGGATGACAGTTATCACGGGTGAAACCGGAGCAGGAAAATCAATCATTGTTCAGGCTTTGGCGATGATTGCTGGGAGACGTTCAGATGCCTCACTTATTAGAAAGGGGGCACATAAAGCAGAAATTAGTGCTACTTTCAGCATTGAATCAAATTCAAGCGTTCTAGCTTACCTTAAGAGTCAAGATTTAGAAAATGACTTTGAGTGCATTATAAGGCGAGTGATTCTTTCAGACGGAAAGTCTCGCTCATACATAAATGGAAGCAAAGTCCCATTATCAGTCCTGAGTGAAGTTGGAGCTTCTTTGATTGACATGCATGGCCAAAATGAGCATCAGCTCTTATTAAGGCCTAGCCATCATAGAATTCTTTTGGACGACTATGCCGGATCTCAAAAACTGTGCAATGAAGTTAATGATATTTTTAATAGTTATCAAAAAATCAAAGGCAAGATTGATAACTTGCGAAACAACAACTCACTTCTTTCTGCTCAAAAAGATTTGGTAACACATCAGTTGAATGAACTTCATGAAGCTGAATTATCCATAGAGGAGCTAAGCAGCATTGAAGATGATTATAAAGCCTCGAAAAATTCCAGCCAGTTAACTGAGAAAATATCAAAGATATTAAGTGCATTGAATGACGATCATGGAGTAAACAATATTCTTATTGATGGAGAGAATATTCTGGATCAATCAAAAGAGATTGATTCACGATTAGATTCCATTAGAGCATTAATTGCTGGAGCGCAGTTGCAAGTTCAAGAGGGTATATATGATCTGACAGACTATCTCACTAAAATAAGCAACCAGGAAGATAATTCTATGCAACTGGAGCAAAGAATTACCCTACTTCATGATTTAGGTAGAAAGCACAATTGTCAAATTACAGAGCTCATCAATATACAACAATCTCTAGAGAAAAGTCTGACTGAACTAGATAGCTCGAATGAAACACTAGATAAACTAAATGAAGAACTAAATCAGTTTGAAAAAGAATATTATCTCAAGTCTAAGGCACTATCTGCTAAGAGACAGAAAGCCAGCAATGCACTATCAAAAGAAGTTACAAGTCTTATGCAAAAGCTTGGAATGCCCGGTAGTGAAATTATTTTTAAGATGGTCGATTTGGATAAAGAGGTTAGATTAAATGGCGCTGAAGATATCAACATCCATGTTAAAACAAATGCTGGACAAGACTTTAAACCATTGAATAAAGTTGCTTCTGGTGGAGAGCTTTCAAGGGTTTCCCTGGCGCTTTCAGTTTCGGGAAGCAATACTGAGCTCACCCCTTCGGTAGTTTTTGATGAAGTAGATGTTGGAATCAGCGGTTCGGTTGCAGAGATTGTTGGTCAAATGCTTAAAAAGCTGGCAAAACATTATCAAATTATTTGTGTAACCCATCTGGCACAAGTTGCTGCTCAAGGTAAAGACCACCTAAAAGTTGAGAAAACACAAAAAAATGATATGACTTTCACTGATGTAGTCTCATTGGATAACAATCAGAGGGCAGATGAGATTGCAAGAATACTGGGTGGAATCAAGATTACTGAAAAGACGAGAATTGCTGCAGAAGAAATGATTAGTTCAAGCTCATAAGACTTAAAGAAATTGCCATTGAATTAAACTCCTTAATTAGTTGAATTTTTTTTAACTTTAGGCAATATATATTCAGCTTTCAATGCTTGACTATTAAACATTAAATTGTATAATGTTGCGTTTGTGCACAATCAGGGTGGTTAAGTAGCAAGTGAAATCAGTTAGCTCACTTATTCAATACTTCTTCCTTGCTTTAATTGTTGTTTACTATGCCACTAATGGTTTTGTTCTTGCCGCGTTATACGGGGCCCTAGTTAGTTTGAGCAATACCTTGATTTTTAATTGGTATACAAATAAGCAAAAAACATTAGTTGATATTGATGCGCAAAAAAGCTTTAGGATGGCGATAAATAGTAGTGTTACTAGAACATTTTCTCTTATCCTTTTAGCTTTGATTGGGCTTGGTTTGTTAGAGCTTGATCCTGCAGCTCTGTGTTTGAGTTTGGTAGTTGGTCAAGTAGGTTTTATATTAGATAGGTTAAGGCAAAAATAATGGCAAGTGGTGAACTAACATCTAGTGCTTACATTAAGCACCATCTTCAAAATTTAACGTTTGGGAAGTTTCCTGATGGTCATTGGGGTTTTGCACATACTTCTCAAGAAGCTGCTGACATGGGTTTTATGGCTGTGCACGTAGATACTCTTGGTTTTTCTTTTGTGTTAGGAGCTCTATTTTTATTTTTCTTTGCCAGAGCAGCAAAGAAAGCCTCTATAGAAGCGCCGAGCGGATTCCAAAATTTTGTTGAAAGCATCGTTGATTTTATTGATGAAAATGTGCGGGGATCATTTAATGGTAAAAACCCCCTCGTTGCTCCTCTAGCACTTACCACATTTATTTGGATTGTGCTAATGAATACAATGGACCTTGTTCCAGTAGATTGGCTCCCAACCCTCTTTGCAGCAATGGGTGTTGAGTACTTGAAGGTGGTTCCAACAACTGATCCAAATGCAACATTTGGAATGTCAATTGGTATTTTTATACTAATCCTCTATTACAGTATTAAAGAAAAGGGGTTAGGTGGATTTGCGGGTGAATTAACACTGCATCCTTTTGGGAAGTGGATGTTGCCTGCTAACTTATTTTTAGAAGGAGTGAACCTACTGGCTAAGCCAGTTTCGCTTGCACTGCGTTTATTTGGAAACATGTATGCAGGCGAGATGATCTTCATTCTAATTGCACTGTTGCCATTCTGGATTCAGTGGAGCCTGTCTTTGCCGTGGGCTATTTTTCATATCTTAATTGTATTGCTTCAGGCGTTTATCTTTATGACCCTAGTAATTGTATATATGGATATGGCACACCAAAAAGAGCATTAATTTTTTTTTAAATAGTTTTAATAAGTAGGAGCAAAAAATGGAACAAAGTATATTATTTTTAGCAGGATCTATTTTGATGGGTCTTGGCGCACTTGGCGCTGCTGTTGGTATTGGTATTCTTGGTGCTAGATTTATCGAAGGTGCCGCTCGTCAGCCGGAATTAATTCCAATGCTAAGAACACAAATGTTTATCGTAATGGGACTAGTTGATGCGGTACCTATGATTGCAGTTGGTATCTCAATGTATATCTTGTTTGCGGTTGCAGGATAGATCGTAATCTTTTTCAATAAACAAGGGTATTAGTTATGAACATTAACCTTACGCTAATTGGACAAACAATCATGTTTGCCATGTTTGTCTGGTTTTGTATGAAGTTTGTCTGGCCTCCCTTAGTTGAGGCAATGGCAGCTCGTAAAAAAGCTATTGAAGATGGACTAAAGGCTGCAGAGCTTGGAAAAGAAGAGCATGCGTTAGCCCAAAAAAATGCAGAAGATTTAATTGAAACTTCAAAAACTCAGGCGGCTGAAATTATTGCAAATGCTGATAAACAGGCAAGCGTAATGATAGACAACGCCAAGGGTGCTGCATCTGAAGAAGCAGATAAAATCAAAGCACAAGCAAAATCTGAGCTTGATCAAGAGGTTGTTAAAGCACGTAATGAGCTTAGAGACCAGGTTTCCACTTTGGTTATGCAAGGAGTTAATTCTGTATTGGATAAAGAAGTTGATTCTAAAACTCATAAAGATATGCTTTCTAAGCTTTCACAGTCACTATAGGGCGATAAAATGGAATTATCATCAATTGCAAAGCCATACGCTCAAGCGATTTTTGAAGTTGCAGAGCAAAGTAATTCTATCTCGGCATGGAGCTCTTTTCTCTCAACAGCAAGCGCTGTATTGAGTGATGAAAGCACGAAAGCTTTTATTGCATCTCCAGGCAAAAGTAAAAATCAAAAATATGATTTGATTTCTGCGTTAATTGCTAAAGCCTCATCAAAAGATCTCAGTAAGCAGGAATCAGCATTTATTGGACTTATTTTAAAGAATGATCGTTCTGCTGCAATTGAAAGTATTGTAAGTGCATTTGAAATGGCAGTTTCTAGTTCTAATCAAAGCAAGAACTTTAAGGTTATAAGTGCTTTTGAACTGAGTGAAAATGAGAAAAAAGCAATTATTGATGAGTTAACAAGTAAACACAAAACAACAGTATCAGTAGAAACTGAAGTTGATGAGGCTCTCAAAGGCGGCATCATCATTAAAGAGGGCGACAAAGTTATTGATACATCAATTAAGGCAAGAGTTGACGCTTTAAGTGTCTCATTGTCTGTAAATTAATTTTATATAGAGAGGTTTGTTATGCAATTAAACGCTTCTGAAATCAGTGATTTAATTAAGAAAGAAATAGAGGGCTTTGATTTTTCAGCAGAAGCTCGAACTGAAGGCACAGTAATAAGTGTGAGTGATGGTATTGTTCGTATTCATGGTCTAGCAGATGCTCAATTTGGTGAAATGCTAGAGTTTCCTGGTAATACATTTGGCCTGGCGCTTAACTTGGAGCAAGACTCAGTGGGTGCGGTTGTTTTGGGAGACTATCTTCATATTTCAGAAGGTGACACAGTAAAGTGTACAAACCGAATCATGGAAGTGCCAGTAGGAAATGAGTTACTAGGCCGAGTTGTCAATCCATTAGGAGAAGACCTAGAGGGCAAAGGTGACATTAAAGCTTCTGCATCGAGACCAATTGAAGTTGTTGCTCCAGGTGTAATTGAGAGACAATCTGTTGACCAGCCAATTCAAACTGGAATTAAGGCGATTGATTCAATGGTGCCAATTGGCCGAGGTCAACGCGAGCTGATTATTGGTGACCGTCAAACAGGAAAAACTGCTGTAGCTATTGACGCAATTATTAATCAAAAAGATACAGGAGTTAAATGTATTTATGTTGCTATTGGACAAAAAGCTTCATCTATTGCAGCTGTAGTTCGCAAATTAGAAGAGCATGGTGCTTTAGCGCATACAATTATTGTTTCTGCATCTGCTTCTGATTCTGCAGCACTTCAATATATTGCTCCATATGCGGGCTGCGCTATGGGTGAGTACTTTATGGAGAGGGGCGAAGATGCACTTATTGTTTATGATGATCTTACTAAGCAGGCTTGGGCTTATCGTCAAGTTTCGCTTCTTTTAAAGCGACCGCCAGGACGTGAGGCTTATCCAGGTGACGTTTTCTACCTTCACTCTCGTCTTTTGGAGAGAGCTTCTAGGGTAAATGCTGAATACGTTGAGCAAGTTACTAATGGAGAGGTGAAGGGCAAGACTGGATCCTTAACAGCATTACCAATTATCGAAACTCAAGCTGGAGATGTATCGGCTTTTGTTCCTACAAACGTAATTTCAATTACTGATGGTCAAATTTTCCTTGAGACAGATTTATTTAATTCAGGAATCAGACCCGCGATTAATGCTGGTTTGTCTGTATCTCGAGTTGGTGGTGCGGCACAAACTAAGGTTATAAAAAAACTTGGGGGAGGTATTCGTCTTGACTTAGCTCAATATCGTGAGCTTGCAGCGTTCGCTCAGTTTGCATCTGATCTTGATGCTGAAACAAAAGCACAGATTGACAGAGGTCAGCGTGTAACGGAGCTTATGAAACAAGGACAGTATTCACCATTAAATGTGGCTGAAACTGCGACTTCATTGTTTGCTGCAAATAGCGGTGCTCTAGATGATATCGATGCAAATAAAGTAGTTGCATTTGAGGCAGCACTCTTGGCGTATATGAATACAAGCCAAGTAGCTTTAATGGATGAAATTAATGAGTCTGGTGACTATAACGATGATATAGCTGCCAAGCTTCAGGCTGCAATCGATGACTTTAAAGCTAATAATACTTGGTAAATAATTATGGCAGTTGGTAAGGAAATTAGAACACAGATTGCAAGTATTCAAAATACTCAGAAGATTACTTCGGCCATGGAAATGGTTGCAGCTTCTAAAATGAAAAAAGCGCAAGATAGAATGCAGGCTTCACGACCATATTCAGAAAAGATTCTTAATGTGATTGGTCATCTTACGCATGCTAACTCTGAGTTTAAGCACCCTTACATGACTGCTTCAAAGGAAGTTAAAAAAGTAGGCATTATCATCATCTCAAGTGACAGAGGCCTTTGTGGAGGTTTAAACACTAATTTATTTAGAAGTTTGTTGAAAGATATTGCAAATTGGCAATCTGATAAGGTGGATGTTGAACTATGTACAATTGGAAAAAAGGCAACATCCTTTTTCAAAAATACAGGCCTTCACATTAATTCGGTTTTAACTGACCTTGGTGATAATCCTAATTTCGATGAGTTGTTAGGCACAATTAAGGTTATGTTAGACAAATATGATTCGGGTGAGATTGATCAGATTATGATTGCCTATAATCGTTTTGCAAACACAATGACGCAAGTGCCAACAGTGAAACAAATTGTTCCAATGGAGCTTACTGAAGAAGAGAGCATGGATCATCATTGGGATTATATTTATGAACCAGATGCTGAAAAGGCACTTGGGGCATTATTAGTTAGATACATTGAGGCGTTAGTTTATCAAGGCATAGTTGAAAACAACGCATGCGAGCAATCTTCAAGAATGATCGCAATGCATAGTGCGACAGATAACGCTGGAGACATGATTAAAGAGTTAGGATTGATTTATAACAAGGCTAGACAGGCTGCAATTACTCAGGAAATATCTGAAATAGTTGCTGGTGCTGCTGCTGTTTAAAGTTTACAAAATAGGAAAAGCAAATGAGTACAGGTAAAATTACACAAATTATTGGCGCGGTAATCGATGTCGAATTTCCATCAGACGCAATACCAAAAGTTTATAACGCTCTAAATGTTACTAAAACAAACCTTACACTAGAGGTCCAGCAGCAGCTTGGAGATAATGTTGTTAGAGCGATTGCTATGGGAGGATCTGAGGGTCTTCAACGTGGCCTTGAGGTGACAGATACGGGTAAGGCGATTGTTGTTCCAGTTGGAACCAAAACACTTGGAAGAATCATGAATGTTCTTGGAGAGCCAATCGATAATGCTGGTGAAATTGGGCAAGAGGCAGATTGGGAAATCCATAGAGCTGCTCCATCTTATGATGAGCTTGCGCCAGCTGCAGAATTACTAGAAACTGGCATTAAGGTTATTGATTTAGTTTGCCCATTTGCTAAAGGTGGAAAGGTTGGTTTGTTTGGAGGTGCGGGTGTTGGAAAGACAGTCAACATGATGGAACTAATTCGAAACATTGCGATCGAGCACTCAGGTTACTCAGTATTTGCTGGAGTGGGAGAGAGAACACGTGAAGGAAATGATTTCTATCATGAAATGAAGGAGTCTAATGTACTGGACAAGGTGTCATTGGTTTATGGACAGATGAATGAGCCTCCAGGAAATAGGCTTCGTGTAGCGTTAACTGGCCTTACAATGGCAGAATACTTCCGTGATGAAGGAAGAGATGTACTTTTATTTATTGATAATATCTATAGATATACACTTGCTGGTACAGAAGTTTCTGCGCTCTTAGGACGTATGCCATCAGCGGTTGGATATCAGCCAACTCTTGCTTCAGAAATGGGCGCTCTTCAGGAGAGAATTACCTCAACTAAGACAGGTTCTATTACATCAATTCAAGCTGTGTATGTTCCTGCTGATGACTTAACTGACCCATCACCAGCAACAACTTTTGCTCACTTGGATGCAACAGTTGTACTTTCAAGACAAGTTGCAGAGCTTGGAATTTATCCTGCGGTTGATCCATTAGACTCAACTTCTAGACAGCTTGATCCATTAATTGTCGGCCAAGAGCACTATGATGTAGCTCGAGGTGTACAGGGTGTTCTTCAGCGCTACAAAGAGTTAAAAGATATTATTGCTATTCTTGGTATGGACGAATTGTCTGAAGAAGACAAGCAGACCGTATCACGAGCTCGTAAAATTCAAAAATTCTTATCGCAGCCTTTCTTTGTGGCCGAAGTTTTTACTGGCTCTCCAGGAAAGTATGTTTCATTGAAAGAGACTATCTCTGGATTTAAAGCCATTCTAGACGGTGAGCATGATGCTATCCCAGAGCAAGCCTTTTATATGACAGGCTCAATTGATGAAGTTAAAGAAAAGGCATCGGAGAACGCATAAATGTCAGTAATCCACGTTGATGTAGTTAGCGCAACCGAGGAAATATACTCAGGAGAAGCAAAATGTGTTTTTGCACCCGCTACTATGGGTGAGATTGGTGTTTATCCAATGCATGTTCCTTTGATTAGTACGCTTAAACCTGGTGAGGTTAGAGTTGAAACTGACAGTGGAATGGAGTCAATTTTTGTGTCTGGTGGTATTATTGAGGTGCAGCCTGATGTTGTTACAATTTTTTCTGATACTGCAATCCGAGCTAATGACCTAGATGAATCAAAAGCTCTAGAGGCAAAACAAAGAGCTGAAGAGGCAATGTCAAATGCTCAAGGAGATCAAGACCTTTCTACTACTCAGGCTGCATTGGCTGAGTCACTGGCGCAACTTCAAATGATCACTAAGATGAGGGGCAAAAAGCGTTAGTTAGATTTTAAAAAGAGTTGATCGAAAATCGACTATCTTGTTATCTGATACCATTACGCCTTCTTCTTGAAGGCGTTTTATTTTCACCTCTATATCTGTTGCAAAGCCCCCTAAGTCACCATTAGATTTGACTACTCGATGACACGGCACTTGGGGTGCATAAGGGTTTTTATTCATTGCACTTCCAACTGCTCTATGAGCTTTCGGCCTTCCTATCATTCTAGCCAGACCAGCATAAGTAATTACTTTTCCTTTGGGTACTTTTTTGAGAGCTTCATAGCAATCAGACTGAAATCTAGTCATTTTAAAAAAGACTGCATTAGATCATCATACTTATCTTGAGATTTTATTAAAAAGTCACAGACCTCTCTAACAGCTCCAGAGCCGCCAGCATTGTTTGTAACCATTAGGGCATTTTCTTTTACGAATGAATGTGCATTTGCTACAGCAATAGGTAAAGCAACTTTGGACATAGCTGGAAGATCAATGACGTCATCACCCACAAAGGCGGATTCACTTAAATCAATGGAAAGTTTTTCCGAAAGCTCTTTGAGCGCTTTACCTTTATCTTTTATTCCATGATAGTAATTTTTGACACCAAGAGTTTCAAGCCTATGAGCAACAGAAAGAGTGCTTCTTGCAGTAATGATTGCAACTTCAACACCACATAATTCTAGTAATTTAATCCCACAACCATCCTGAGAATCAAATTTTTTATGCTCAGTGCCATTATCGTCAAAATAAATACCGCCATCAGTTAGCACTCCATCGACATCCAAGATTAAAAGCTTGATACCTCTTGCTATTGATTTGGCTTTAGAATGATTACTCATGATAAATAGCTACCCATTAATTTTTTTGTTAATGTACATTTGTTGAGCAATTGAAAGAATATTATTGGTGACCCAATATAATACAAGTCCTGATGGGAACCAGAGGAAGAAAACGGTAAAGACAATTGGAAGCATTTGCATAATCCTTGCCTGGATTGGATCTGCAGGAGGTGGATTAAGTCTTTGCTGAAACCACATAGATGCGCCCATGATTAATGGTAGGATGAAGTAAGGATCCTTTGCAGCCAAATCTGGCAGATATAAGAAAGGTGTTTGGCGAAGCTCAACCATTTCTATAAGAACCCAGTAAATTGAAATGAATACAGGGATTTGAACAAGAATCGGAAGACAACCAGCAGCAGGATTGATTTTTTCAGTCCTGTAAAGCTCCATGGTTTTTTTACCAATTTTCTGTTTGTCGCCCTCGTATGTTTCTTTAATCTTTTGGAGTCTAGGTGCTAATTTTTTCATCCCAGCCATTGATTTAAAGGATTTTTCAGACAATTTATAGAAGGCAAGCTTAATTGCGAGAGTTACTAAGATAATTGATATGGCCCAGTTTTGAACAAAACTATAAATCCAATGAAGGAATACAGATAAAGGTTTAGCCACTATAAAAAGGAATCCATAGTCAACTGTTTTATCTAGTCCAGGCGCTAGGTTTTCAAGACGAACATGTTCTTTAGGTCCGATGAAGAGCTGATTTTTTCCAATATTGACTGAGGAGCCCGCGGCAATTCTTGAGCTAGGATTCACAGTTGTTAGAAGGAAGTTGTCTCTACTTGATTTGGTTGAGTATGTATGCTTCTCTTTTTCGTTTGGAATCCATGCTGAAAAGAAGTAATGCTGAATCATCGCTGCCCATCCACCGATAGATGTTGTCTTTGGACTTGAGTCAAAGTCTTCAAAATCAATTTTTTCAAAGATTTCCTCGTCATTGTAAATAGCACCACCGTTGAAGTTTTGCATTCCCATCATAAAGCCACCAGATTCTTGCGAAGCGCCATGAGCAAGCTGAGTATAGCTACTTACAACGCGGTCAGAAGAGCTGTTATTGTCTATTTGATAGTCAACTTCGATTACATAGCTATCTGGCTTAAAGTGAAAGTTTTTGGTTACAGTGACACCATTATTGTCAGTCCATTTTAGTGGGACAGTCAATTCATTATTACTCCCTAAGAAATATTCTTCTCTTTCTGAAGTATATTCATCTTGATGAGTTGGCATTTGGTCTGCAGGAATCAATCCACTTTGTGCATGGAAAATTCTATCTGGTGAATTGCTTAATAACTCAAATCTTTCTTCAGAATTCAAACTTTCAGGGTACGCATTCAGTAAGGCACTAATTATCGTTCCACCCTTGTGTGAAATTTGAAGAGTTAAAAGATCAGTTACAACTGTAGTATATGCTCCAGAATTACTTGGCTCATATATTGCTGGAGTCGAATCTTCTGAGACTTGCAATTCTGCTGTTGGAACATCACTTGGAAGTGGAACATCAGTTATTTCTTTTGAAGAGTTATTAGTAACTAGCTGAGTTTGAGTTATTACATTTCCGTTCTCGTCTACAGACTGAGTAAGCTCCCATTTATCCCAAAGCAAAAAAACAGTTAAAAAAATCGCAATAAAAAGAAAGAGTTTTTGAGTGTTCATAAGTATTTAAATTGTTTTAATTTTTTTTGGGACTGGATCGTAGCTTGCCTCAGACCAAGGATGACATTTGCTTATTCTTTTTGCACCAAGGGTGGCTCCTTTAATTGCTCCATGATACTTAATTGCTTCATATGTGTATTCAGAGCAAGTCGGTATGTGGCGGCAATTATTGCCTAAAATAGGACTGACAACCCATTGATAAATTTTGATGAGAGGTAGAAGTAAGAATTTCATTATGAGTTTGACCTATTTATTGCTTTTTTCATAAGTGAAAGCAGATCATTTGTCATTTCAATATTGTTTATGCTTTGAGCTTTTTTGGCCATTACAACATAGTTCAATTGCCCCAAGCTGTCTTGGTTGACTCGAAAAGTTTCACGAGCGAGTCTTTTTAAATGATTTCTATCGACAGCTCTTCTGTATTCTTTTTTGGATATCGCAAGCCCAAGTCTTGAAAATGAGTATTCAGTTTTACTGGTGACTATTTTCCAAAACTTACTTTGAGAATGGCGCCCTTTTTTGAAAATATATGCGAATTCCTTGGCATTAGTAATACGCACACTTCGAGCAAGCGAGCTAGCCATTGTATTAAGCTGCTAAGCGCTTACGCCCTTTTTTTCTACGTGCACTTAGAATAGCACGTCCAGAACGGGTTTTCATTCTGGCTCTAAAGCCGTGATTGCGTTTACGTTTTAACACGCTCGGTTGGAAAGTTCTTTTCATAATCTATTTATGCCAACAAAAAATTTTGCAATTTTACCATACTTGAATAGAATCGGTATGCCTGATAAATGAGAGTTTCTTAGCTGTTAAAGCCTTATTAAGGCCCAATTTATATAAAGATGTGGATAATGAAGGTAACAAATAATTAGTTGCTTTAATTTAGTAATCACTTTATAACTTAAGTGGAGGTTGAAAAAGTGATTGTTGCCCACAAGTAATAAGCAAGTAAATAGACTCTTTATAATTTGTGATGGGGGTCTAGTATGAATAAATTTGTAAGATATGTTAATTTTTAAGAGGCTCTATGACTAACAACATTCTTGATGTACTCACTTTTATGTTTGACTTCCTTTTTGAATCTGCTGAGCAAGATTCAACTCAAGAGTTGGATGATGATTTGTTAAAGACACATCTATCTGAAGCTGGGTTTGATTCTGAGAGAATTGAAAAAGCATTAATTTGGCTTGAGAATATTGCAGCGCTCCAAGACGGAAAAATTGCAAGTTTTAATACGGTTCATAATTCGATGCGAATTTATAGTGAGCTTGAAAAAACTAAATTAGATTCCAGGGCTCGAGGCTTCATAATGTTCATGGAAAATATGGGCCAACTAAACCCCAGTCAAAGAGAGATAGTCATTGATCAAGTTATGTCTTTAGAGGATTCAAAGCTTAGTATTGATGATTTGAAATGGGTAGTAATGATGGTTATTGGAAATAGTGCTGAATCGGCTGTTCCATCACAATGGATAGAGTCTATTGTGTTTCATGATGATAACCCTACTCTCCAGTAGGACTTCTTATGTCAAAAAATCTTGTTATTGTCGAATCACCGGCGAAAGCAAAAACAATTGAAAAGTTTTTAGGGCCGGACTATGTTGTTAAATCCAGCATTGGTCACATTAGAGATATGCCCAAGAAAGATATGGGTGTCAGTATTGAGAATGACTTTCTGCCCACTTATGCTATCAGTGCGGATAAGAAAAAAGTTGTTGCCGACTTAAAAAAATCTGCTAAAACTGCTGAGAAAATCTTTTTAGCTACGGATGAGGACCGCGAAGGAGAGGCTATTGCATGGCATCTTCAGCAGGCTCTATCTTTAGATCTAGATACTCCAAGGATTGTATTTCATGAAATAACCAAGGGTGCTATCACGGCGGCAATCAAGAATCCAAGAACAATAAATACTGATCTAGTTGATGCGCAACAAGCTCGAAGAATCATTGACAGGCTAGTTGGCTTTGAGATTTCTCCAGTTCTCTGGAGAAAGATTTCTGGAGCCCGTTCAGCAGGACGAGTTCAGTCTCCAGTTGTAAGATTAGTTGTTGAAAGAGAGCGTGAAATTTCAGCCCATACTCCAATTAGTACTTTTAAAGTTAAAGCAAATCTAGCGAATAAGAACAATCAAAATCTTGAAGTAAAACTCAGTAAAGAATTTAGCTCAAAGGAAGATGCTCTCTCTTTTGCTGAGGCTTTGCTAGAAGCTGACTTAATAGTTGATTTAGTTGACACGAAGCCATCTAAAAGATCACCTAAGGCGCCATTTATTACCTCTACTTTGCAGCAAGAGGCATCACAAAAGCTTGGTTTTTCAGTTAAACAAACTATGTCAATTGCCCAGAACTTATATCGTGAGGGCGCAATTACATATATGAGAACTGACTCATTGAATTTATCTGAAGTTGCAATTACTGCTGCCCAAGAAGAAATTGTCTCGAAATATGGAAAGCAATTTCATCAAGCTAGAAGATATAAAACTAGTTCGAGTGGCGCTCAGGAAGCACATGAGGCTATTAGACCAACTGACCTTACCAAGCCTACTATTCTTGGCCTAGATGACCAATCTTCAAAGTTATACTCATTAATTTATAAAAGAACACTCGCCTCGCAGATGAGCGATGCACAATTACAAAAAACTAAAGTCACTATTAATATATCTGGACGGAGCGAACACTTTATCGCGGATGGTGAGGTGCTCTCTTTTGCTGGATTCCTTGAGGTATATGACTATATGTCTTCTGATGACAAGCTTTTGCCTGAAATAAGTAAGAGTGATATGCTGACCTTGATTGATATGAACTCAAGGGAGTCTTTTTCAAGAGCAAAGCCAAGGTATACGGAAGCATCACTAGTTAAAGAAATTGAACAAATGGGCATTGGAAGGCCATCAACCTTTGCAACTATGATTACAACTGTCCAAGACAGAAATTATGTGGTTAAAGATACGAGAGATGGTATTCAGCGAGAATATCAATGTGTTGAGATCTCAGAGGGCAATATCTCAGAGCTGACACAAACTGAAACGACTGGGGCTGAAAAGAATAAGCTTTTCCCAACCAATGTCGCTTACCTATTGGTAGATTTTTTGCTCAAAAACTTTAGAAATATTATTGGTTATGAGTTCACAGCTAATCTAGAAAGTGATTTTGATCTTATAGCTGAAGAATCGAAGTCCTGGACAGGGGTCGTTCGTAATTTTTACGAGCCTTTTCATGAACAGATCGAGCTGGCTAAAGATATTTCAAGAGACGAGACACATGGCAAAAGAGAGCTAGGGGAAGATCCAGTTTCTGGTAAGCCAGTGAGCGTAAGATTTGGTCGGTATGGTGCATTTGCTCAGATTGGAAGTCAGGATGATGAGGAAAAACCAACTTTTGCATCATTAAGAACGGGACAAGATATTGAAAATATATCTCTTTTAGAGGCCTTAGAGCTTTTTAATATGCCAAGAACTGTTGGTGAGACTGAAGCTGGCGAGACTATTAAAGCAAACTATGGTCGGTTTGGACCCTACATTCAATATGGCAAAAAATATGTTTCTCTGAAAGAAGAGACTCCAGAGGAGGTTACTTTAGAAACTGCATTAGAGCTAATTGCTGCAAAAGAAAAATTTGATGCAGAGAGGATCATCAAAGTTTATGAGGATTCAGATATCCAAGTACTAAATGGTCGTTTTGGGCCTTACATTTGGAATGGAAAAAAGAGGGGCAAGGGACAGAAAAACGTCACTGTTGCTAAAGTATTTGGAGATAAGGAGCCTGCGGATTTAACCTTAGAAGAATGTAAAAAAGCTATCGAAGGAAAAATTAAGGCAAAAGCCAAGCCAAAAAAAAGAAAAAAGAAAGCTTCTCCTAAGACAAAAAAATAAGTTAGATTTCAAGATCTCCATTTATTTCATCCAACGGAATAGAAGCCTGTGAGAAAATCTAAATATAAATACAAAATAACTTCCAATGACAAAAGTTAAGATTTGTGGATTTACGGACCCTAAAAATGCAAGAGATGCCGCAATTGCTGGCGTAGATGCAATTGGTCTTGTTTTCTATGATAAGTCACCAAGAAATGTGGAGATTCATAGAGCACAACAGATTATTGATGAATTGCCACCCTTTGTTAATAGAGTTGGATTATTTGTCAATGCAAACCCAAGTTTCATTGATGAAGTTCTTTGCGAGGTACCTCTCGATACACTTCAATTTCATGGTGATGAAGGCCCTCTTGACTGTACTCAGTATCAAATGCCGTTTATTAAGTCATTGCGAGTGAAGCCAGAGACTCATGTTGAAGAAGTAGCTGAACAATTTTCAAGTGCAAGTGCGATTCTCCTTGATTCATACAACCCCTCTTCTTATGGCGGCACTGGGGAGGCCTTTGATTGGTCCCTAGCTTGCGTTGATATATCGTTACCTATTATTCTTGCTGGGGGATTAAATCAAGACAATGTGTCTGCTGCGATTAGTCAAGTTAAGCCATACGCTGTAGATGCTTCCAGTGGTGTTGAAAGTGCTCCAGGGGTTAAGGATATTGATAAAATAGTAGCTTTTATAAGAAATACAAATTCATGAGTTATAACCTCCCAGATGAAAATGGTCATTTTGATCAATATGGTGGCATTTTTGTTGCAGAAACCCTTATGTCTGCAGTAACAGAATTAAACGAAGCCTATGAAAAATACAAAGATGATCCAGAGTTCCTGAAAGAGTTTGAGTATGATCTTAAGCATTATGTAGGAAGAGAAACACCACTTTACTATGCTGAGAACTTAACAAAAAAGATTGGTGGCGCTAAGATATATTTAAAACGTGAAGACTTAAATCATACGGGTGCACACAAAGTCAACAATACAATTGGCCAAGCTTTGCTCGCTAAGAGGATGGGTAAAACTCGTATCATCGCAGAAACAGGTGCTGGCCAACATGGCGTGGCATCAGCCACTATTGCAGCAAGATTAGGTCTAGAGTGCGTCGTCTACATGGGTGAGGTTGATGTAGTCAGACAGGTTCAGAATGTTTATCGCATGAAGCTTCTTGGCGCAACTGTAGTTCCAGTATCTTCAGGTTCAAAAA